>JAESFJ010000033.1_pt1 | contig 260404 bp, 249 predicted proteins | sample 9266161 | NCBI WGS metagenome assembly JAESFJ01 (sample SAMN14506165, study PRJNA617096) | algae metagenome | isolation source: Calothrix sp. FI2-JRJ7 and co-occurring heterotrophs from granitic desert soil | place: USA: Red Pass Lake area, Fort Irwin, California | collected 2000-06-01 | reverse complement strand
GCCGTACTGGTCGGTCCAGATCTCCTCGCCGGATTTGCCCACCACCTGCGCGGTCTGGGTGTGCATGCGCGGTTTGGGCGTGAGCCGGGGTGGGCGGTAGGCGGTGGCCTTGGGGATGGCCTCGAAACGGTTGCGGTAGTGCTCGTGGCTGGCGTCATGGGTGACCGAGGCCACCACCCAGTCGATGTTGAGGCTGGCGTCGTCATGCCCGGTGAGGGTGAACCAGTGGCCGGGCACCAGCCAGCGGCAGTCGCTCTCGCCGATCAGGCGCTTCTCCTGGCTGCGCAGCCCGTCCACGCGCTGCTTGGTCAAGGCATCGCCCCGCGCCTTGGCGATATAGCCGCCCGGGTGGTCATACATCGACAACGGCCCGGCCACCGCCTCGGCCTGGCTGTAGAGCGAGGTAGTGGGGGTGGTGAAGGCGTAGTCCGTGGCGCTGTACACCCCGCTCACTGCCTGCACGCTGTACTGCGCCGAGCGGATGCCATGCAGCTCACGCACGCCGATGCCCTGGCCCAGGTAGGGCACCTTCGGCCCGTTGGGGATCGGCACGAAGGCATCACTGCTGTCGCCCAGCACCAGCGTGTGCTTGCCGTCTTCGTGGGTGAAGAACCAGAAGATGCCTTCCTCCTCCAGCAAGCGCGAAACGAAGGCGAAGTCCGTCTCGCCATACTGCACGCAATACTCGCGCGGCTCGTAGCTGCCGGAGAGCGACAGCTTGAAGTCGGTAAAACCATGGGCCTTGAAAATGGTGATAACGATGTCGCTGGTGGCGAGATTCTGGAACACCCGGTTGTTGCTGGCCAGCGTCAGCCACCAGAGCCAGGGGCGCAGCACCACCTGGTAGCGGTCGGCCGTGGCGTCGGCGGGGAGCTGGCGAATCTCCGCGACCAGGGCATCGAGGGGGCGCTGGCTGGCGTCGTTGTGCAAGGTGGCGGTGAGATGTGTGGCCACGGCGCCCGATAGCGAAAGCGCGCTGGTGCTGAAGCCCATTAGGTTGAGTTGAGCGAGGTCGTTCAGCATCTCCTGCCCGGAAAAACTTTGCGGATAGAGTTCCGCCAATGCCGGCGCCGTGAGGGAGAGGCTGGTGGTGATATCGATGGCGCGTGTCATTGGCAATTCTGTTCATGTAACGATGAGCCGCCCGATCTTCGACAGCATCGACTGCTTCCAACGCCAAGGGTTTCAATATTCATCGTTTTCCCAGTAGACCTTGGTGGAACTGGACTGGATGCTGGTTGGGGTATTGAGGTGCGCCCGGACCTTGAAACCGTACAAGGCTTTGACAAGGTGATTGTCGGTTACCAGTTTTCCGTTCAGCCAACGCACCTTCACTTCGATGGTATTGATTTCGGCAAATCCGTTTCCCTGGCTCCCGTACAAACGGCTGCTGGTCTGGCTTTGGGTTACGACTGTCAGGAAGCTCGCGGGCCGGTTTCCTTGCAGATAGGGCAGCAAGGTCGAATTCGTGGTGGCCTTGTTGATGGCGGTCGCTGCGGCATTCGATACAGCTGACTCGACCGCGGCTCTGATGTTTGCCAGCGTTGGGATGTGCAGGTGGTCAAATGGCCATGGATTCTCTTCCGAATAGATGTAGAGCTGTATCGCCCTTCGACGATCTCCTGCACGCTCGCCGAAGTCTCCGGCGAGCTGTTTCATCGCCTTGTGCAGGGCTTTTTTCACTTCCGCCGGGTTATCGGCCACGGTGACTTTCTGCTGGATCGCCTTGTCGGTTAGAACGATATCTGCCACGCCCTTGGGTTGGACCGGGTTCTGATTCTTGCCAACGGCATATCGATAATATTGCTCGACCTGCTCGATCTGCCCCAACGATGTGGCGACGAGGTTATTCGCCTGGCCATTCATGTAGTCGAGGACGAACTTTTCGTTGACCGACAAGGCGCCTTTCCCTTCCAGGACATCGCAGATGAGCAGCATTCTGCCGATAGAGTCTTCAAGTGCTTGCAGCTTGTTTCTCAGGCTCATTGACGCTTTTCTCCTTCCCTGAATGACGTGTCTTTATTGATGGAGCTCGCGTGGTGGGTTCAGCCTGCACAACGGTCGGTGATCATGAGCAGCACTCACTCCGCCGACCGCTCCGTAACCTGCACCATCAATCCATACTCGAATCTCGGTCCCGCTTTCCCGTAACCGCTCAGTTTCGGTAGAACACCAGTCCGGTGGGGGAAAACAGGAAGACTGTGTCGTCGGGGTGCGCCGTCGTAGCCGTCGTCACTGGAGATGACGATCGTGCGCCCGGCGTTCCGTGCGAGTTGGCTGTATCCGGCTCGGCACCGGGTGCAAGGGGCTACGCTCTGGCGTATGACGATATCGCTGACTGCTCCACTGATCTGGGCGACCATGGCGTCGGTGAACAGGGTGTTCTCGTAGCACACGGCTGCTCCGGTCTTGTGATCGACGAATACGTCGGTGATGCTCAGCGGGCTGCCACCGGGCACGTAGAGGGCAATATGAAAGGAGATGCCATCTGCAATCCCGCCACGTCGGGTTCGAGTGGCAGGCTTCAGGCGTAGCCCTTCCGCAGCGTTCATCATTTTGGTCAGCACTGTGCCATTGGGCATTCCAGTCTTGCCACGGCGGTCATGATTGACGCCGGGCCCCACCAGGGTCGCCATATTGATTCCTTTCCCTTGGGTAGTGTTTATTCCGCAGAGGTCGCTCCAATTCATAGTTGGCTCCTATTCTTCCCCGTTAGCCGTTCCGGCGAGCGGCGTTCGTCAATCGCCGAGTCGAAAATCGAATGGCTTCTTTTTCGCTCCTTTGTGGCGTTCCTGCGGCCTTCCCGGCCTGGCTCTGACGCGACGCTTACTTCGCTTTCCTCCTTGTGTTACCGCGTACTCACTCCAACACCCACTCCGCCAACTTCCCCGTCACCTGCGCCATCAGTACATTCTCGATATCCCTTGCTCCGGCCGAACTGCACTTGGCGAGCACTGCCTTGACGATGGCCGGGTCGAAGTCGAACTGCTTGCCGGTGGCGGCCTTGTAGCGTTCGCGCAGTTTTTCCAGCTTGGCCAGGACGATGCCTTCCAGCGTGGTCTCATCCAGTGGGCGGTAGGGCACGACGGTCATGCGGGCCAGGAAGGCGGGGCGGAAGGCCTGTAGAAGCACCTTGCGCAGGCGTTCGTTGAAGACGTCGCTGCCGAGCTGGTCGGCGGGGGTGTCCAGTACCAGTTCGGCGCCGACGTTGCTGGTGGCGAGCATCACGGTGTTCTTGAAGTCCACCACCAGGCCGGTGCCGTCTTCCATCACGCCCTTGTCGAAGACGTTGTAGAAGGCTTCCAGCACGTCGGGGTGGGCTTTTTCGATTTCGTCCAGCAGCACCACCGAGTAGGGGCGGCGGCGTACGGCTTCGGTGAGCACGCCGCCGCTGCCGTAGCCGACGTAGCCGGGCGGGGCGCCCTTGAGCTGGCTGACGGTGTGGGCCTCCTGGTACTCGGAGAGGTTGATGCTGATGAGGTTGCGTTCGCCACCGTAGAGGGCGTCGGCCAGGGCGTAGGCGGTTTCGGTCTTGCCGACACCAGTGGGGCCCACCAGCAGGAAAACGCCCACCGGCTTGGCCGGGTCGGTAAGACCGGCGCGATAGGCCTGGATGCGCTGGGCGATGGTGGCCAGGGCGCTGTTTTGGCCCATGACCCGCTGCCCCAGGCGCTGACCGAGGGTACGCACGGCATAGGCTTCGTCGGCGAGCATCTTGCCAATGGGGATGCCGGTCCAGCCGGCGATCACCGCCGCCACGGTACGTGAATCCACTTGTTCGGGTACCAGCGGATCGTCCTGGCGGATGGCGTCGAGGCCGGCCTCGAGCCGCGCCAGTTCGGCAGCCAGGTAGTCGCTGCGTTCATCCAGGGTTTCGTCGGGCTGGCTGGCATCGGCGCTTTCGCTCAAGGCCAGCAGTTCGCGGCGGGCCTCCAGCAATTCGCGCACGGCTTCGCGTTCTTCGCCCCAGCGGGTTTCCAGCTCGCGAATGGCGCTGCGGTTGCTGGTGGATTCCTGCTCCAGGGCGGTGATGCGTTCGCGGTGGTCGAGGCCGGTGGTCTGTTCGCGGCGCAGGCGTTGCAGTTCTTCGCTCACCGCCACTTCGCGGTGGCGCAGGCTTTCCAGCGGTGGCGGCACGTCGTGTTGGCCTAGGGAGACGCGGGCGCAGGCGGTGTCGAGCACGCTGATGGCCTTGTCTGGCAACTGGCGGCCGGAGATGTAGCGATGGGAGAGCTTGACAGCGTCCTGGATAGCGCTGTCGAGCACCTGCACGCCATGGTGCTGCTCCAGCTTGGCAGCAACGCCACGCAGCATTTCCACGGCGGTGGCTTCGTCAGGTTCTTCCACTTGCACCAGTTGGAAGCGACGGGCCAGGGCGGGATCCTTTTCGAAGTATTTCTTGTATTCCAGCCAGGTGGTGGCGGCCAGGGTGCGTAGTTCGCCACGAGCCAGGGCGGGCTTGAGCAGGTTGGCGGCGTCGCTGCCACCTTCGCTGCCGCCAGCGCCGATCAGGGTGTGTGCTTCGTCGATGAACAGGATGATTGGCTGCTCGCTGCCGCGCACCGCATCGATCACGCCCTTGAGGCGTTGCTCGAACTCGCCCTTGACCCCAGCACCGGCCTGCAACAAGCCGAGGTCGAGTACACGGAGGATGACGTTCTGCAAAGGCGGCGGCACGTCGCCGGCGGCGATACGCAGAGCCAGACCTTCGACCACGGCGGTCTTGCCGACACCGGGAGCGCCCACCAGGATCGGGTTGTTCTGTCGGCGGCGCAGAAGTATGTCGATGCTCTGACGGATCTCCCCGTCGCGCCCGACTATGGGGTCGATGCGCCCGGCGCGGGCGTCGGCGGTGAGGTCCTGGGTGTACTGGTCGAGCACGCTGTCCTGCGAGGCTTCCTGGGCTAGGCGGGCCTTCCCGGCCGGGCCGGGGCCGCCGCTGTATTCGCGGGAGGCTTGCGTCCATTCCAGGAGGTTGGCGCGCAGGGCTTCGCGGGGGATGCGCAGCAGCGAAGAGGCGCTGTTGAGCAGCAGGCTACGGCGCTCGTCGCGGTCGAGCAGGGCGAGCAGCAGCAGGCCGGAGCGGATGCTGGCCTGGCCCTGCACGCTGGCTTGCACCACGGCGTCTTCGAGCAGGCCGATGGTCTGGGCGGAGAGGGCTGGGGTGCGGGTACTGCCGGCCTTGAACAGTTCCAGGGCGCGGTTAATTTCGGTGGCCAGGCTGTCGCGCTCCAGGCCGAAGCGCGGCAGCAACCAGGCGAAATCGCCGCCTTCTATGTCGAGCAACTCGAGCAGCAGGTGCTCGATCTCCACGTAATGGTGAGTGCGTTGAAGGCAGCGCTGCGCGGCGCGTTCCAGCGCACGGCGGCTGTCGGCGTTGAGGCGACCGATCAGCGCGGCGAGTTCCATCAGGGCATCTCCTTGAACCGCAGGCGGGTGTCGATGCGTTGCAGGGAGCTGCCGGCGGCCAGGTGCAGTCCGCCGCTCCAGCGTAGGCGCGGCGGTTGGCGGCGATCCAGGCGCAGCGGCGCGCTGGGCCTCACCAACAGACGCAGGTGGCAGTCCATGTCGGGGCCGAGGTAGAGCCCTGCGAGGTCGGCAAGCCGCTGGTGCTGCGCGCCGCCGGGTAGGTAGGTGTTAGCTTGCTCGGTGTTTAGCGGGCCGAGGGTTAGACGGATGCCAGCATGCTCATCCCAGACCCGGGTGCCGGCGATGGCGTCGCGGCCCAAGCCGAGGTTGCGCCCGCCGCGTTGTAGACGACTGCGGCTGGCTGGCGGGATATCCCGCCAGGTGCCCTGATAGGCCTCGTAGTCCACTGCCACGCCGAACTGGTGGCGCACCAGCACGGCAAAGCCAGCCAGGGAGCGGCGCGGGCCGTTGAATAGAGCCGCGCGGGCGGTCAGGGCTGCGTCCGGCAGGTCCATGCGTTGCTGCAGGCTGTGCGGCAGCAGACCGGCCAGAGCCAGGAGTGGCTGATGGACGGGGGCCCGCTCGGGTGGCTGGAAGCCGAGGGCCAGGCGATGACGACTCAGCACCCGGTAGAGCTGAGCGAGCAGTCGGTTGTGGAACAGGTCGAGGAATTCCGCCGGGGCGTGGTCCTTGTGGCGGGCTCGCTGCTGCAGCCATTCCTGGTAGGCATAGGGCAGGGGGCCGTCCGGGCCACCGAGGCCGAACACGGCGGTGCTCAGCACCGGCGGCTGCCCCTGCTGTTCCTCCAGGCGTTCCACCTGGCTAGCGGCGAAGGTCGGCGTGAGCGGCCCGCGCAGGCGCAGGGCTTCGTCGTCCGGGCTGCTGCCCTGACCCAGCGGCGTGGCATCGGGGCGTTCGCGCTCCAGCAGCAACAGGGCCTGGAGGAACTCGAAGGCCTGGGGCTTTTCGCGCAGGCGCCGGCTCAGAGGCTCAGGGGCTTGCCGGCTTGGGGCTGCCATGTCCGGATCTCCTTGTCGGCGTCTACCAGCACCGTACGCACGAAGCGGTTGGGCGTGGCGTAGAGGGAGAAGAACTGCGCCAGTACGGCGGAGAACAGCACAGCGCTGGTGCCAGCGAAATGCTGTGGGTCGAGGCGGACACGCACCTCCAGGCCGTTGCGCCAGCCGCGCCAGGCATCTTCGCCAACCCGCGCCACCACGCGTTCGCAGGTCAGTTCTATCAGGCCTTCCACCTGTCGTCTTGGCCCGGCCTCGTCCCGTAGGTTGTGCAGGTGTAGCAGTTCGCGCAGCGCCTCAAGCGCGTTCGGGCCTTCCACAAGGGACAGGTGATTGAGACTCAGCTGGGACACCAGTCGCCAGCGTGAGGGGCCGGACAGACGCGGCAGGCTTTGAGGTGTCGGCGGGGTCAGCAGGCTGGCCAGCGCCACTGGGCCGGGGCGCTCGAAGCCCAGGCGGGTGCCGGCGGCTAGATTCTCGGCAAGGTGCCGGTTGGTACAAAGGAGCTCGGCGGTGAGGCTGTATTCGGGGGCCTCGTGCAACGGGTCGAAAGCGGTGTCCACCAGGCTGAGCAGCAGGTCGCTACCGGGCCGCGCCAGATTCAGGCCCTGGACGCGACGGGCATGCCAGTACAGACCTTCGCCGGTGTGGCTGTGGCCGTAGTAGGCCGGTACACGGCGCACGCCCTGCGGGGTGGCGGCGCGCAGGGCGCGGATGCTGTGAATCTCCACGCTGTTCTCGCGGTGGGCGTCGGCCACCAGTCGATACTCGCTGCGGGTGCCGTCCGGACGCAAGGGCTCAGAAGTGCGCGGGAACAGGTTGATTGCCGGCGCGCAGCCCAGGCGCAGTTCGCTGGCCTGCAGGTGCGGCCTGCCCAGCGGGGCGCGGTCGAAGGCGATCAGCACCTGGCAGTTACGTCCGCCATCGATCGGTGGCAGCAGCGGCAGATCGAAGAAGGCGAACTTGTCGGGGAAGGCGAAGTACTCTGCCAGCAGGCGCAGGCCGGGGTGTTGGCCGTCTTCGTCAGGCAGCAGCGCCTGGTGGTCGCCGAAGCCCACCGGGACTACATCGCCAGGCACTGCTTGCAGCGGGGCTTCTGGTGCGCCGCTCCACACCCCGAGGCCGTGGGCAGCGAGTAGGTCATAGAGGGTGGCGTTCGTCATCGGTGAAGCGGCGAGGTGAATCCGCAGGCGGCGCACCGCTAGCTCCGCCCAGTCGAATTCGCCCAGGCATTCCAGAGTCAGGCGCAGTGCCGAGCGCGCGCGTGGGTGGCCGGAGAAGGCCACGGCGGCGTCGCCATCTAGCAGGGTTGCCTCGCGGATGCGCAGCGGCCAGAGCACCGCCTCGGCGCTGGTTCGCAGGTGCACGCTGGCACCGTCTCGGGTGGTGACGAAAAGTGCTGTGTCACGAGGCAGGGTATAACCCTCGGCGAGGTTGCCCTGAGTCGGGTCCGGCTCGAACTGTACGATGCTGCAGGAGGGAAGGGGTCTCAGGGCCAGTGGGTAGAGTTGCTCCAGCAGGGCGTCGCTAAATTCGGCGTAGTCATCGTCGAGACGCCGGTGGAGCCGTGCGCTAAGAAGCGCGAAGCCCTCCAGCAGCCGTTCGACGTGGGGGTCCGGGCATTCGTCCGGGGCCAGCTCCAGACGTCGCGCCACTTTAGGGTAGCGCTGGGCAAAACCGGCACCGGCGTGGCGTAGCCACGTGAGTTCGCGTTGGTAGTAGTCCAGCAGATCGGCATCAATCGAGTCGCTCATGGCGTACCTCTAGACCGTCGTCGCCGGGGGCGAGGAGGAACAACACAGGCCAGGAGCGGCGACCACCGCGTAGGCGCCCGGCCAGGCGGATGCCGAGGCGCTGGGGTTGGTCGGGCAGCGCCTCGACATCGATCTCGCTCAACTGCAGGCGTGGTTCAAAGTACTGAATGGCAGCGCGTAGTTCTCGCAGCAGAAGACGGCGGTCATCGATCCGCAGGGCTTGCAGGGCAGTCCAATCGGCGATGCCATAGTCGAGCAGCGTGAGCGGCCGGCCGGGCGCTCGTCGGGGGCGACGAGTGTTGAGCAGGCGCGCCAACTCCAGGCGGACGGACTCGGCCAGGGCGCTGCGGTCGAAGTCCGGTGCCTCGTCCAACTGGGTGGAGAGGCGCTCGAACAAGGGGGGTAGCAGTCCGCTGTGCTGCATTGAGCGGTGGTGTCCTTAACTTAGCTGGACTTGACGAGCTTGTTGGCGGCCAGGTCCCAGGTGGAGGCGGCGGTGCCTTCCTTGGTGCCATCGTCCTTCTGCGCGGTGAGCTCCCATTTAATCTTGGTAAAGTTCAGCGACAGGGTTTCCACCGGCTTACCGCCGGCACCACCACTGACGCTGACGTTGGAGAGCACCACGTTATCGAGGGTGTAGATGATGAACGGCAGCAACTTGCCATCGCCTTCGGCGGCGTTGCGGCCGATGGTGATCTTGGCTGTGGTGATGGGTTTGCCGGCACAGCAGTATTCGTTGAGCGAGGGAGTGGCGGTATCGACGAACTTGGTGACGGTGAACTCGCCGATGTGCGGCTTGCCGGAGGTGCGCTCCGAGTTGCTGACATCGTTGGTGACCTGCATTGCCACATTGTGGCTGTAGGACATCAACTCGATCTTGTCGGTGTAGCCCTCGAGCAGGCTGTCGCCTTTGATGTCGTCGCCGAGGTCGAGAATGATGGCATCCATCGCGGATAACTCCTGGGTCTGGAAACAGAGTGGATCGTGATGTGGGCGAGCCCCCGCCGAAACGGCCGGCGGGGGCGTCGGGTCAGGCCGCTACAGGCGGCGGTAGGCTGGCCACCAGACGGATCGACGCGGTCAGCTCCTCCAGCTGGAAATGCGGGCGCAGGAACACCGTGGCGCGGTAGACGCCTGGCTTGCCGGCGACTTCCGAGACGTCCACGCGTGCTTCGCGTAGGGGGTACTGGGCCTTGATCTCCTGGGGCGCGTTGTCGTTGATCAACACGTAGTCCGCGATCCAGTTGTTGAGGTAGGTCTGCACGTTGTCGCGAGTCATGAAGCTGCCCACCTTGTCGCGCATGATCACCTTCAGGTAGTGGGCGAAGCGCGATGCTGCCAGCACATAGGGCAACATGGCCGAGATGCGGGCGTTGGCGTTGGCTTCGTTGGTGTTGTAGAGCCTGGCCTTGTTGGTGGTCTGACCGCCGAAGAACACTGCCATGTCGGTGTTCTTCTTGTGGCACAGAGAGATGAAACCGAGGTCGTTGAGTTCCTTCTCGCGGCGATCGGTGATCGCCACTTCGGTCGGGCACTTCAGCGACAGGTCGCCAGACAGGGTGCGGAAGGTGTGTGCCGGCAGGCCCTCCACCGCTCCACCGCCTTCGGCGCCACGGATAGCCGCGCACCAGCCATACTTGGCGAAGGCGCTGGTGATGCGCTGTGCCAGCAGCCAGGCGGCATTACCCCAGAGGTACTTGGAGTGGTCGGTGCCGTTGACGTCCTCGACGTAGTCCATGCCCTCCACCGGATTGGTGTCCGGACCATAGGGCAGGCGCAGGAGGAAGTTCGGCAGCACGAGTGAGACGTAGCGCGAATCCTCGCTCTCGCGGAAGCTGCGCCACTTGATCAGCTCCAGGCTCTCGAAGATCTTGCTGAGGTCGCGAGGCACGGCCAGCTCGGTGAAGCTGTTCATGTCGAACAATTTAGGGTTGGCGGCGGCGATGAATGGCGCGTGGGCAGCGGCTGCGACGTTGGAGAGTTTTTCCAGCAGGGCGACATCTTGTGGATGGCGGCCGAATGCATAGTCGCCCACGAGCAGACTGAATGGGTGTCCACCGAAGGTGCCGTATTCCTCTTCATAGATCTTCTTGAACAGCGAGCTCTGGTCGAATTCGACGGCCTTCTCCAGATCGTTCTGCAATTCCTTCTGAGTGACGTTGAGCAGGCGCAGCTTCAGGCGGCTGCTGGTCTCCGTTTGGTCCACCAGCATGTGCAAGCCTCGCCAGGAGGCCTCCAGCTTCTGCATGTCAGGATGGTGCAGAACCTCGTTGAGCTGGTCGCTGATCAGCTTGTCGATTTGGCTGATGCGGTCGTTGATCATGGCCACGGTGTCCTTGTCGATGGCCATGCCTTCGTCAAGCACCTGAGTGGCGAATTCCGCGAGCATGTCGCGGGCGTAGTCCTGCTGGCTTTCGTCGTGGGCCATTCGGCCCTCGGCAATGATTCGGTCGAGCAGAGTCAGGGTCTGGGTCGTGCTCTCGCTGGATGCACCGGCTTTGGTGGCCATTGCGTCATCTCCGGATGTTCAAGGGGCGCTCAGGCCTGGGGGTCGGTCGGTGCTTCGCCGTCGTCGGAAGCAGGGGTATCGACTGGTGCTTCGACGTCGGCGGTGACTGCGGCTTGGGCTGGAGATTCGCTCTCTGGGCGTGAGGACTTGATCTCCTGCAGGCCTTCGGTATTGCTCACTACGTCCTGCAACAGTTTGTCGAGGTCATCGTTGCCGTCGAGCTTGGTAAGCAAGTCACGCAAACGCTGGCGTGCCTCATACAAGCGGCGCAGTGGCGTGATTTGATTGACGATGTTGACTGGGTCGAAGTCGTCGAAGTGGCGGAAGCGCAGTTCAACGTTGAGCTTGCTGCCGTCGCCGCTGATGGTGTTTTCCACCTGCAAAGTGCTGCGTGGTTCGATGGAGGCGAGTACTTCGTTGAAGTTGTCGCGGTCGATCTCGGTGAAGCGGCGGTCGATCAGCTTGGGCAACGGTGTTTCGGGTTTGCCGGAGAGGTCAGCGAGGATACCGACCACGAGAGGCAGTTCCTTTTTTTCGATCGCGTTACCGATTTCGACGTCGTAGGTGATCTGGACCCGTGGCGGACGGATCCGATCCAGCTTGTGTTGCGTGCTCTCAGCCATGTTGGTTGGGCTCCGGGGCAGTACCTGGAGCGCAATGCAGCGGAAGGATCCTATGCTCGCACTCCCTTGCTGGACCGCTACTGCAACGGGGTAGCCGAAAACCGAGCCCGTCCTTGACGATCCATCCACATCCGTCATGAGGACGAACTTTCATAGACGCTAGATCAGGTCTATAAATTTGCAAATGTGAAATTCAAGGTGAAGTTTTCATGACACAGGGACGTTCGATTTCCTGCTTTCCTGCTCTGTTGCTGGTCCTAATTCTCATGCTGACCGGATGTGGTTTTCGAGGCGAGAGGATCGGACTGGATAGCCTGACGCTCGATGTAGCGGAACGCGCCAATGACGACACGCCCATCGCTGTGGACTTCGTTGCGGTGCACGATCCAGACCTGCTCAAACTGCTGTCCGAGATTCCTTCCAAACAGTGGTTCACCGAGCGAGATCAGTACCGCCGTGACTATCGGCAACTGTTTTCGGTGTGGAGTCTGGAGCTGGTGCCTGGCCAGTTTCGCGACGTTCGCGACTTCCCTTTCTCTGGTGACCAGGCGGCTGGACTTTTGGTATTCGCCGGCTATAACACTCCTGGTGCGCACCGTTTGCGCCTGAGCGAATCAGGCCGTGTGTGGCTTCGCTTCGATAGCAGGGAAATGCGTCTGCTGACGGATCGGGATCGCTAACCAGTTGCGCACGCTGCGTGCATGCCAAACAGCGGATGTCGAAGGGGAGTGGTATGAAGGTGTTGCCGGATGCAGTCTGCTGGCACGAGGGCATGCAACTGTTGCCTCAGCATTTCCAACTGCAGGGGATACGCGCTGAGGTTATCGCTGCGCTCTGCGCCAGAGCCGGCAATCCTTGGTTCTGGGGGGTGGCCGAATTGGAGGTCGACCCTGCCGCACTGAGTACCGGCCTGGTGCGTATCCAGTCCCTTGAGGCGATCCTGCCAGATGGCTTGCCCGTCAGTGTGCAACCGGGTGGCGGCAAGGTTCTTGAGTTCGATGTGGGACCTGCTGTGGCAGCTTCAGCCAATGCCAGCGTGACCGTCTACCTGGCAGTCAACCCTCTTGGCCGCAGCGGCCAGGTACTGCCCCTCAACGGACGATTGCAATCACATCTCGCAGAGGCGGTACCTGATCTTGCCAGCGGCGAGCATCCAGAGCCGATTCTCGTCTGGCGCCCCAATCTACGCTTGGTGACTGATAGCGACAGGGCTGATTCGATTTGTCTACCCCTGTTGCGGATCTCCAACGAGGGTGGTGGATTCGTCAGGCAACCCTACGTGCCACCGATGGGATTGATCCTGCCCGAGTCTGACCTGGGGCAGATGGTCTCTGCGCTATGCGCAAGGGGGCGCGAAAAATGCCTGTTCCTCGCCGGACGGTTGCGCCAAGCCGAGCAAGCGGGAAATCGTGATGATGCGCAGGAGCTCAGACGGCAATTGACGGCGCTGTGGGCCCGTCTCCCGGAAGTTGAAGTCGCTTTGAACAGTCGAGCGGCTACTCCAGCGAATCTGCATGGCTTACTGGCCGGGTTGGCAGGAGCTTGGAGTGCATTAGATCCATTGAACGGCGTGCCTGCTTTTGCGCCCCTTGATTTTCTTGAGCTCAAGCGAGGCTTCGACGAAGTAATCGAGTGGCTGCACCGGAGTCTGGACAGCATCCGCGTCGGTTACCGTTGCTTGGTATTCGAGCATTCCGAGCAAGGGTTTTCGATTGATTTGCCAGATACCCAGACAGGTCGTCAGCGCCTTGTCGTGGGGCTGCGCATGCCGGCGGGCACTGGGCAGGAAGCTGCGCGGGCATGGCTGGGGCAGGCAGTGATCGCCTCGCGACAACACGTACCGACACTCGTACAGCAGCGCATGAGCGGTCTGCCTCACCAGCCCATGAACCGCCACGAACGAGCCGCGTACGGTGTGGGTGAGGAAACTCACCTTTTTCTGATCCAGGCTTCCGGTGACTGGTTCGATCCGGAGCAACCGCTTTGCCTGGCGGTTACCTCTCAGAGGGTGAGTTCAAGTCCCTGGCAGGTTCTTCTATTTACGACCGATAGCCACTGAAATCAGCCTTCCCAAGCCAAGGATGCATAGATGTCGCAAAGGAGCGTTTCTCTTTACCCCCCAGAGTTCGGAGAGGCACCTCTGAGCCAGGCTTTTCGGGAAGCCTGGATCGAATGGCGAGAGGTTTGGGATGGTGTGGCAGGACTGAGCAACCCTGGCAACGAACAGATCGAACGCATGGCAGAGGCCACGATCCTCGTGGTTCGCCGTCTCTGGCGCAGCGCATTCGCCAGTGTCGGCGCATCCTCCTCGAGCCAGGTCAAGGCGATGGTCTATGCATTCGTCGCCCTGGTTGATGAACGGCTCTTGTTCGATGACTGGCCAGGCAGGTCGGCATGGCAGCCGCGTCCGCTTGAAACTCGCTTGTATGGTTCGCGCAATGCAGGTGAGCGACTGCCACGTGCCATTCACAAGCTACTCAAGGAGCGGGCTCCGGCCTCTCGTGATCTGGCTAACGTCTACCTCCAGTGCTTGATTCTTGGCTTCTATGGCGGCTTGCGTAGCGACCGCGGTCGGGCACTGCATGCGCGCTGGCGGCATGCACTTTTCACCTTCGCCTGGCAACGTGAGCCGGCGGTGAATGGGGCGATGAGCAGCCTGGCGCGGCCGAGCCGCGCTGCGCCTTTGCGTCTACCCATGAGGCGAGTGCTGCCAGATGGCATGCGCCTGGGACTGGCCATTTGCGGGTTGCTAGTGGTTCTGAGTGCGGTCGGACACTGGATGTGGAGTGACATTCAGTCGGAGCTGACCCCCTTGATGCATCTGATCACCATGGACGAAGGTGGGAGCCCGGCTGAATGAGCACCCTCGCGATCGTTCTCAGCGTGGTAGGCATTCTCCTGGTGCTTGTAGCCCTGGCTGCTTTGTTCTGGTGGTTGCGTACTCAATCCGGTATGGCGATTCGTAGCTTCTATGCCGCGGTACGCAGGATGGAACAGGAACAGGGGATCGAGTCGCGCTATCAGGTTCCCTGGCTGATGCTGCTCGGCGATCCGCGGGAGGGTAGCCAGCTCTGTAGCGATTGGCAGCTCACGCCTGTTGGACGTCCAGCTTGGTTTGGCCGGTGGTGGGCCGACCAGGATGGCGCCGTACTGGTGGTGCCTCAAGGCGTATTCCTACCCAGCGATGGCAGTACAGCCTCTACCTTCGTCTGGCGTCGTCTGCTCAGTATGCTGCTTAGGCTGCGTGGCCAGCGTCCTTTGGATGGCGTGATCTGGAACATCCCACTTGGCCAGTTGCAGGACGGAGCCCAAAGTGCAGCCGACGTGGTTATTCTGCGCCGTCGCTTCGGTGAGTTGCTTCAGCGCCTTGGCCTGGGGCTTCCGGTGTATGTGCTGATTACGGGCTTCGAGGAAATGCCGGGGTTTCAGGAGCTGGTAGCCGCACTTCCTGAAGAAGGCCGTGAGCGTCTGTTGGGGTGGTCATCACCCTATGGGCTGGATGCCGGCTGGCAGAGTTATTGGCTCGATGATGCGCTGGAATCTGTAGTTCAAAGCTTGCAGGCAGCCATCATTGAGGTCGGTACTTTGAAAGGCGAGTTGGCTGAGGATTTATATCGCCTGCCTGATCTGTTGCTGGCTCTCAAGGGCAACCTGCGTAACTTGCTGGAGCCCGTTTTTCAGGGCAATGCCCAAGGCGAGGCTCCAAGATTGCGCGGCCTCTATCTGGGGGCCTCACAGGCACGTGAAGAATCGAATGCCGAGCAGCTCTATCCTGGTGAGCAGCCTGCGATGCAAGGGGCATTCACTCAGCTGCTGTGGCGGCAGCGGCTGCTAGCCGAACAGGGGTTGGCACAGGCTCTTCCGCGCGTGCTGCGCCTACGTCAGCGTTGGCAGAAAACAGTGGGCGGCGTTGCCGCGGTGCTGGCTGTCTGCTGGCTGGTGGGCATGCTGTGGATATGGCAGGCAAGACAGCAGGATGCGCGTGAGTTGAGTCGCCTATTGGAGGAGGTGCATGCCGGGCACGTGAGCCTGCGAGCCCCCGAGCGTCGTCAGGAGCAAGCCCGACTCAATGTTCAGGGGTTCTGGATGCTGCTGCAGCGAGCCCCCCGCTGGCATTTTTCATCGTTGGTCTACCCCACCTCCTGGGGCTCTTCGCTGGATACCCAGATGGACCTGCTATTGCGTGGTATGGCTCGCCGCGAGGCGCTGCTGCCACTGCAGCAACTGCAGGAGTACCAGCTCAAGACGTTGCTGGATATCCGCAACGAGCAACGTCGCCCGGATGTCGAAAGCGCCCAGCCGGATCAGTGGCCGAACTATGTGAAGGCTCGCACCTTGGCTGAGGGCGTTGTAAGCCTGGAGCGGCACAATCGTCTGCTCAACGATACCCTAAGCGGCCAGGAGGGCTTTATCGAGTCACTGACCCAACTCAGCAACGATGCACTGGGACTTAGTCTCGACCCCTCTAGCTTGGTCCGGAGATCCTTTTACGACCAGACCTTGCGGAACCTTGCTGCACCTGGACTGCGCCCCGTGGATCTGGAGCCCAATCGCAGGCAACTCTCTGGACAGTTCCAAACGTTGATGAAGTTTTGGCTGGCGCAGTACTTCCTGGCAGGGAACTTCGTCACGCCTGCCGGTTATCTCAAAAGGAACCTGAACGATCTGGAATATGGCAGGGATACCTCGCTGAACAAGCTTGAGGAAATCAACAGCCTTATCGGGCATCTCGAGGATTTGATCATTCTTACTAATTCCGCATGGAGCCATAGTAGTGGTGAGGAGTTGGTGCCGGGTTACCGCGACCTGATGAACGATGTGAAGCAGAGCCGACTTCTGGGACCAAGCGTTGAAGCCTCCGTTACGCTCGAGGCTGAGCAACTGCGCAAGGGTTTCCACAGTCAATGGATCGAGGGGGCTGCTAGTCGCGACAACCTCCTGCAGCGGCAGGCTGGCGGAACGCTGGTTTTGCAGGAGCACATCAGCAAGCTGTCGAGGAGTATCAATGATCTGCTCAAGCGAGATTTTGCGGTAAGCGCAATGCGCCGCACGGATAGCGCCGTTGATACTCGTGGGGTGATCAATTTGACCGAGCAGCAAATGGCTCAGGCACTGGTTTACCAGCAAAGCTACCAGAGCTTTGTGGCTCAGGAGTTGGCGCAGATCTCGCCGGCGTATCGTCCCGGCATGCTCAAGGCTGCTGAACAAGCCGCCGCTATCGCCATGTGGTCAGAGCTGACCTCATCAGGTGGACGCTATATCTACGGATCTTCGGAGAGCCGGTTCAATGTCTCTGTCGAAAAGGCCATGGAGGTCATCCAAGCCTTGGCAGCTCTTGGACGTGCCGATTTGGCCAATACTCTTCAATCCCAGTTGACCTTGCGTGCCATGGCGGATGTAGATGCCGTACTCGCTGACATCGACAGCTTGCCACTGTTCACCGAACGCTACCCGGTGTCCGATTGGGATGGTAAGCCCGATCTGGGACTCAAGTTGTTCCGGGCCACCGATGTGCAGGATCTGAAAGCATCATTATCTCGACAGTTCGCGGAGATCAGTACCAGCATCGACAGGGTCAGACCCGAACTTACGTGGCTGAGGACACAGACAGATTTGCCCCTGTCCCTACAAGACAAGGTGTCGAGGCTTGGCTCGATAATGGATGAAATGCAGAAGTACAAAGCGCAGAACCCCACCAGCGCTCCTGCGTTGTTCGAGCAACTGGTGACCAGGGACCTGGTGGAAGTGGACGTCGACAACTGCCTGCAGGTGCTGTCAACAGCCAGTCTGCCACAGGGCGATGGCGATCTGGCCCGATATACCCGTGGTATTACTGATCAAGTGCACAAGCGCTGCAGTCAGCTGCAGATAAAGGGCGCAGAACAGGCGTGGAGCGCACTGGCGGATTATTTCAACCAGTATTTGGCAGGACGTTTTCCGTTCTCATATAGCCTGGAAAATGGCGATGCTGACCCTGCTCGCGTCAAACACCTGCTGGAGTTGATCGATACTCATCTGGAGGTCGCTGAGAAGGGACTGGTATTAGCATCGCCAGGCAACCGCCTGGCGGCTGAAGATTTCCTTTCTCGGATGAGGCAGGCCAGAAGTTGGCTTGGCCCAATGTTCATACGCGACAAATCCGGGACAATTGGCGTGGAGCTTGAAGTGCGTTGGCGAACGGATCGCGAGGACGAGCGGGGCGCCGATCAGGTAATTGCCTGGACTCTGAATGGAGCGGGGCACCAGATCAGTCATCCAGGCGAGTCTGGCCAACGCCTGCACTGGAACGTTGGTGATCCGCTGCAGCTTGTGTTGCGCTGGGCGCGCGACAGCAGCCAACGACCGGTGATAGATCCGTTGCAGCCCAGCATGGCCGTGAATGGCCTTGAAGCGGGTTGGGAGTATCGTGGCCCCTGGGCTTTGCTGCGCATGATGCGCTCGCACGTGGTACCCCAACGTCTGCCGAACATGGACTACACGGACTTTCCTCTCACCTTGCAGGTTCCTGTTCGGGGAACGCTGGATGCCAGCCCGCAGGCTCAAATGTTCATTCGCCTGTCACTGCTTGGTCAGGGCAGCAAGCTACCCCTGTCAATCCAGCCTCTACCTGTCGCCGCACCCAGTTCGCCATTCTCCAGCTTCCAGCTCCAGGCTTTGCGAAGTGAGGTGGTGGAACCATGACATCCGCGTCTATCGAACAGTATCTGGAACCCATTCCCGGTGACACCGTTTGCGGCCCCAGTCTGCGTTACGAGGGCGCTTGGGATCGCCTGCGAGAACTACGGCGTGAGGATGATGCGAGTCTGCCAACCGGTGTCTGGCAAAGCGACCTCAAGCGCGGGGACTGGGCCGCATTGGAGGCGTTGGCAGGTGATCTACTGCGCGGTCGCAGCAAGGATCTGATGATTGCCGTTTGGCTGGGCGAAGCCTGGATACATCGCCGCGGACTCGCCGGTGTAAACGCGGCACTGGCTTTGCTGACTGGGTTATGCGAACGCTATCCGGATACTCTGCATCCGCAGCCAGAGGAAGGTGACCGCAGCTGGCGTGTCTTTCCCCTGGAGTGGATGGTTCGCCAATACAGCGCCATCTTGCTGATCCAGACGCCGCTCTTTGGCATCGATGCACAAGAGTTCGCGCACGTGAACCTGCACGACTGGCTGCAGTTGCGGCAGCGTCAGGTGCAAATGAGTGACAGCAAGCAGGACAAGATCGCGGCAGAAACGGCCCGACTGGAATATCGCAAGCTACATGAAAGGCTCAGGCAGACACCAACGAGTCATTTCATCACTGCTGATGTTGAGCTGCAGGCCGCTCTCGCGGCTCTCGAACGGCTGGAAAACTGGAGCGACGGCTGGCTGGCTGAGTTGGCCCCCAGCTTCGGTGCCCTGCGTCAGACACTGACCAGCCTACGTGCTCAGATCGAGGAGTTCGTTCCGATGTCAGAACACATCCCTTCAACCGAGCCAGAGATCGTTGCCGTAGTGGACGGGCCGACTGCCGAGCCCTCTACACCTTCGCTGCCTATGGCTGGTATGCCCAGCAGTCGTGAGCAGGCCTATCGCCATCTTGCGCAGATCGCCGACTACCTCGCCAGAACCGAGCCACATAGCCCGGTGCCTTATGTCATTCGTCGGGCCGTGGAGTGGGGCAACCAGCCGCTTGGCGAGTTGCTGGACGAGTTGATCAGCGCCGATGCCGAATCCAGGCGGCTATGGAAGCTGCTTGGGGTACTTAAGTAAAGCGGTGTCAGGCTCGGTATGTTCGCCGATGCGCTGGTGGAGGAATTTACCCCGTTAGCACAGGCGTATCTAAGTAATGGCTAGCAGCCGAGGTTCAGAGATTCCGGATCCCATTCCTATGGAAAGATGTGATTTCCGTTCGCTTACTCCAATCCTCTATTGGCTCAGCTCTGAGTAGAACCGAAAGCAGTCAATCCGGCGCAGACCAAAGGTTCCGCAGTTCGATAGATCCCCCTTGAAATTCGCAGGCTGCAGAGAATCTTAGCTGTGCTGTTTACGGAAAAGCCGCTTTTAAGTCGCTGTTTTTATGAGAATTCCTCTGAGACTTAAACTCCACCGCCGCTAAAACGGCATACGGATTCGAGTCCAGTCCTAGCACCATTAAAAAACCGTCCATCGAACCGTCTGAGCTGTCGCTACCCTCAAGGCTCAGGCTACCTCTATTGAATTCGGCTCTTCGGCACAATGCCAACTTGCATCCCAAATGGATTGAACACGCTATTGAGGGTCTGCACGGTTGGATTCGACTCGTCATGTTCCAATTGACGAAGGGCGCGCAGTGAAAGTTTGCACATCTGTGCGAAACGGGCCTGCTGCAATCCGGTGATTTCCTTGCGTAATTTGCGCACGGCCTGGCCGATGGTCAACTCGCCCGATGCCAGTTGGGTCTGTATTTCAGTCAGAATACGGTTGCGCTCTATGATATCCATTCAGACAAGCTCCCATCGGTTGAGTCTTTGATGAAGGGTGCGCAGCGCAATACGCGGATGATTCATCGTGGAGTTTGGCAACCCTTGATCGCTCAGTAGGTCGGGAAGGGCCAGGAAGTCTTGTGCTGCGCCTCTGAGTCTTTCATAAAGAACATCTGCGTCGGTCCATTGCGCTAGTGCGGCGCAGGCTTGGCGCCAGTTGACCTCGCCGGCAATCTCTATGGATTGAGGCCATTTTGTGGTGCGAGTGACGCCTTCATCATCCATCACCATGGGCGCAAGGTCGTAGATAGGTGCGAGTTTCAGCCCCGTGCTGTTGCGCAAAATCGAGGTATTGCGGCCGTGGTTGTCCGAGTTGCCAAGGATCTGGTTGAGTAAGTCTCGCTGTAGATACTCAAAGATCATGTCGCCAACTTGCGCGCCTTGCCCCGTCTTCTGCCACAGCCGGACCAAGTGATTCAGGGCGTCGGTATGCAGCAGGTAGCTGCCCGGCACGGTTACTCCTGCTAGTGAGTACAGGGATTCCATTGCGCTGCGCTCTACGCCTGCGGCGCTGAGATGGCGATCAAAGCGATGCATCCACAGGCTAGGCTTGCGGCCTTCCTCTAGCGCCAGGCCTTCTGCGGGTACGGTATCCAGACCAAGCCGCTGAATGGCCCTGTAGTAGCAGAACTCGCTACGCAGGATGTCCTGGTCGGTCTGCCTGGCCTGGTTTCGCGCGAACTTTACAAACCAGTGACGGGTTGCTGACTCATCCGGCAAGGCCGCATCCGGGTGCAGGGCGCCTTCTCGGTCTTCAGTCAGTAACAGTTTGGGCGCTTCGCCACCTGCGCCTGTGGCACCACCGATGGCCGCACCCTGCTCGTAGGCGTATTCGAGAAAACGGGCATCGCGGTTGATGACATCCTCGCGAGAGAAGCCTAACAGCGGACTTTCCTGAAGCGCTGCCGCTGCCTCCTTGATACGCAGGTTTCCCACCGGCGCTGGTGCGCACCGACTTAGCAAAAATAAATCCAGTCCAAGATTCTCGGGCTTTTGGTCACCCAGGCGCTGGAGAAGGAAGCGCCTTGCTGCTCCAGCGGGCAGTATGTCGTGCAGGAAGGCAGGCGCTTCGCTTGCTCGATAGGATTCCCAGTCCAACGGCACTGTGACGCTAACTGCGTGCTCAAGGCGGCTGCCAATGTGCTCCAGCGTTTCAAGCAGATATGCCTGCCCATAGCCAAAAGAACATGCCCCCGCCAGACCCGCCTCGGGCTGCTCGAAATTGAGATGCATGGCGTCATGCCAAGCGTGGCCACTGTACAGTTGCAGGGTGAGAGAGTGCATATAGACTCCGGCACTTTAATGCCGTTTAGACTAGTAGCCCTTGCAAATAAAGGCAATAAAATGCCTTAAATTGCTCTGAGGTTGGGCGTTAAAGGCACTTTAATGCCTATCCTGCGCGTGGCGCAGTTTGTGCCGCCTGCGCTTCAGTCATTGGCAATATCCATGGTCACTATCGAGAGCACTGATTTCTGTCTGGCGTGGGATCGGCCTAATGTTGAGCCCAACAAAGATTGAGTTGGCTTGGAGGTCATGATGTCCCGTATCGATGTGGTTTCCCTGGTTGGCAGCGCCGTCCCGGCTGAGCTCAGGTCCGATGGTCATATGGCGTGCTGGCTGGTGATGGTGGATGGCCAGCCCAAAGCCGGCCCTTTCGCTTCCCGTGAGGCTGCGCTGGCTTGCCAGGCGGTCTGGCTGCTCAGCAGCGCTATTCGTCGTGAGGGCGATTCGCTGCTGGCCTGATTCACTGTTTTACCCCGCGCTCGCTCCAGCGCTCCCCTTAGCCCGCCTCTGGCGGGCTTTTTCTTGCTCGCCGGTTAGAATGGCGATCATCTTCTGAAGGGGCGCAGCGTGGCCAGGTGGGACATCTTCTGCAGCGTGGTGGATAACTACGGTGATATTGGCGTGACCTGGCGGTTGGCCCGACAGTTGGCGGCTGAGCAGGGACATGCTGTGCGCCTATGGGTCGACGAGTTGGGGGCCTTCGTACGCTTGTGCCCCGAGGCCAGTGTCGATGCTGAATGCCAGCACTGGGGCGGTGTCGAGGTGCGCCAGTGGCGTGAGCCGTTCCCTGCGGTTGAACCTGCGCAGGTGGTGATCGAGGCCTTCGCCTGTCAGTTGCCGTCTGCCTATATCGAGGCAATGGCGGCCAGCGGCACGCGTCGCTTGTGGCTGAATCTGGAATACCTTAGTGCCGAAGACTGGGTGGCAGGCTGTCATGGTCTGCCGTCGCCGCAGCCAAGTGGGTTGCAGAAGTTCTTCTTCTTTCCTGGATTCGTGGAGGGCACGGGCGGTTTGCTGCGCGAGGCAGATCTGTTGGCGCGGCGGCGCGCCTTTCAGGCAGATGCGCAGGCGCAGCAGGCGTTCCTGCAGTCGCTTGGCGTGATAAGGGAACCCGGGGCGCGGCTGATTTCGTTGTTCGCTTATGAAAATGCGGGCCTAGCGGGCTGGCTGGATGCATTGGCCGCCGATTCGCAGTCGACTCAATTGCTGGTGCCGCAGGGCAAGGTTTTGGCGAATCTGCAGGCCTGGATGGGCGAGGCGCAGTTGGTGCCTGGTGATCAGCGGCGGCGCGGCAATCTGCTGATCCATGTGCTGCCTTTCGTGGCGCAGGATGACTACGACCGCCTGTTGTGGTGCTGCGACCTCAACGCGGTGCGTGGCGAAGACTCCTTCGTGCGGGCGCAATGGGCGGGGCGGCCATTGCTCTGGCACATCTACCCGCAGGAGGAAGGGGCGCACTGGGACAAACTTGAGGCGTTTCTGGCGATTTATAACGCCGATCTGATGCCTGAAGCCGCTGCCGTTCAGGCTGAATTCTGGCGAGCCTGGAATGCGGGTGAAGGGATGGAAACGGCCTGGCCTGCGCTTCTCGAGGTATGGACGGTACTGCAGCGACACGCCGAGCAATGGTGTGACGATCAGGCCGCTCGGTCGGATCTTGCCACGACGCTGGAACAGTTTTACCTAAATTGGCTATCATACGCGGCCTAGATTTCTGTACCTCCCGCATATTTCGGATATTCGCATGAAAACTGCACAAGAAATGAGAGTCAACAGCGTGGCCCTGATCGATGGCCAGCCGTGGCTGATCCAGAAGGCCGAGTTCACCAAGTCCGGTCGTAACAGCGCCATCGTCAAGATGAAGCTGAAGAACCTGCTCAACGGTTCCAAGACCGAGACCGTCTACAAAGCCGACGACAAGATGGAGCCGGTGATTCTCGAGCGCAAGGAAGTGAACCTGTCCTACATCAGCGGTGAGGACTACGTGTTCATGGATCCGGAATACAACTCCTACGAGCTGCGTTCCGAAGATCTGGAAAGCGTTCTGCCGTTCATCGAAGAAGGCATGAGCGACGTCTGCGAAGCCGTGTTCTTCGAAGGCAAAGTGATCTCCGTCGACCTGCCGACCACCATCGTGCGTCAGGTTGTCTACACCGAGAACGCTGCTCGTGGCGACACTTCCGGCAAGGTCATGAAGCCTGCCAAGCTGCGCAACGGTACCGAGATCAAGGTTGCCGAGTTCGTCGACATCGACGACTGGATCGAGATCGATACCCGTGACGGTTCCTACAAGGGCCGCACCCAGGCTCCGGCCTGAGCTTAAGCTGCACGAGAAACCCGGCCTAGGTGCCGGGTTTTTTGTGGCCGTCACGCGGTGGTTTTCGTGGGGCGCGCGGCGCACCCTAGGGTCATGATCTTACTGCTGTGGGATGGCCAGGCTGGTTTGTAGTGCCTGGTCCCAAGGCGGCGGAAAGCCGAAGCGCTGCTTCAGGAAGCTCAGCAGCAGGCGTGTTCGCGGGCTGGCTTCGCGCTCCAGGCGCAGGGCGTAGATGCTCACCGGCTCGACGGGTGGTAGGCCCTGTTCGCAGAACAGCGGGATCAGCTCGCCACGTTGCAAATGCTCACTGCTCATCCAGGTGGGCAGGTGGGCCACGCCAAGGCCGGCGAGGGCGCTGAACAGCAGGGTTTCGGCGTTGTTGCTGGTCTGGCGCAGGCGCTTGGGCTTGCACAGCTGCAGCTTGCCGTCGACTTCGAAACGCCAGGCGTAAGGTGGCGCCAGGCTGTCCCAGTCCAGGCCGTCGTGTTGTTCCAGCTCTAGCGGGCTGCGTGGAATGCCGCGTCGACGCAGATACTCCGGGCTGGCGCAGACGATGCGCGTCATCGACGCCAGCGGCGTGGCCACCAGGCGGCTGTCGGGCAGGGGGCCAATACGCACGACGATATCCACCTCGCCCAGGTGTTCGCCCTGTAGGTCGATGAAGCTGTCGATCAGGCGCAGTTGCACGTCCAGGCCGGGATTGGCGCGCAGGAACTCGGCAATCGCCGGAGCCAGGTGGCGGCGCCCAAAGGGGGAGGGGGCGTCGATGCGAATCAGGCCTTCCGGTGCACTGCTCAGCGATACGGCCTCGGCGCGGGCCAGGTGCAGCTCGGCGAGGATGCGCCGGGCGCGCTCGGCGAAGGCCAGGCCCGCCGGGGTGACGCGTACCGCATGAGTCGTGCGACTGAACAGACTGCTGCCCATGGCGCGCTCTAGGGCGTCGATGCGCCGTGCCACTGCCGAAGGCGTGAGCGGATGGCGCCTTGCCGCTGCGGAGAAGCTGCCGGTCTCCAGCACGTCGAGAAAGAGTTCCAGTTGGTCGGTCAGTGCATCGGGGTTCATGGCAGCCTTCTTATGCGAGACAAGCAAAGCCATTGTGCGTTGCTATGCGTTTCCGCGCTAGCCGCGGCTGATTAACATGCGCACACTGTCTGGAGGTGTCATGAATCTGTTCGACCTGTTGCTGAATCTGTTACTGGGGCTGGGCCTGGGGACGCTGGGTGGTTTGTTCGGCATCGGCGGCGGCCTGATCGCCATTCCGGTGCTGGGCATCGTTTTCGGCCTGGATCAGCAGCTTGCTCAGGGGACTGCGCTGGTGATGGTGGTGCCGAACGTGATGCTGGCGATCTGGCGTTACCATCAACGCAATCGTATCGACCTGCGACATGCCCTGCTGCTCGGTGTCACCAGCTTCTTCTGCGCCTGGTTGGCCTCGCTGTATGCGGTGGAGGTGGATTCGCGCACCATGCGTTGGGCCTTCGTCGGTTTTCTGCTGGCCCTGGCGGCCTACAACCTGCTGCGCATGCTGATGGCTCAGGCGCCGGCCAGTGGCGAGTTGCGTCATCACTGGGGCTGGTTCGGCGTGCTGGGCGGGGTGTCTGGTGCGATGGGCGGGCTGTTTGGTGTGGGTGGCGCGGTGGTGGCTACGCCAGTGCTGACCAGTGTGTTCGGCACCACGCAGGTGGTGGCGCAGGGGCTCTCGCTGTCGCTGGCGTTGCCCAGCACCGGGGTTACGCTGTTTACCTACGCGTTGCACGATCACGTCAACTGGTGGATGGGTGTGCCGCTGGCCATCGGTGGCCTGCTCAGCATCAGTTGGGGTGTACGCCTGGCGCACTCGTTGCCGGAGCGTCTGCTACGCAGCCTGTTCTGTGGCTTCCTGCTGCTCTGTGCGCTGCTGCTCGCGCTGGAGTCGGGGGGCCGCCTATAGGCGAAAACCTTCGACGATATGCTCGGCCAGGCATTCGGTGACGGGTGACTGGCTGCTCTCGTTGCGCAGCAGCACGATGCTGGTCAGCGGCAGCAGCGGCAGGCCTTCGGCTTCGCCGAGCATGCGCAGATCCGGGGTGATCAGGCTTTGCAACTGCGCAGTGACCGCGAGGCCCGCGCGCACCACGGCGAAGATCGCCGACAGGCTGGGGCTGGTGTAGGCGATGCGGTAGGGACGGCTCATCGCATCGAGCGCGTTGCAGGCCCATTCGCGGCAGAAACAGTCGGCGTTGAACATGGCCAATGGCATGGGGTTCTGCTCGTGCGGGCAGAAGCCCTGGGCCACGGCCCAGGCGAAGCGCTCCTGGCGCAGCAGTTGGCCAATCTCCTTGCCGGGTTGGCGGGTGACGATGGTCAGGTCCAGATCCTGGCGCAGCAGCAGTTGTCCCGAAGGCTCGCAATGCACTTCCACCTGCACCAGCGGATAGGCCTGGGCGAAGCGCGAGAGAATCTCCGGCAGAAAGCGCATCACGTAGTCGTCCGGCGTACCGATACGTACGGCACCGACCATATGCGGCTCGCGAAGGGTGTTGAGTACCTCGCCATGCAGCTTGAGAATGCGCCGCGCATAACCCAGCAGTACCTGGCCCTCGGGTGTCAGCCGCACCTGGCGCCCGTCGCGCTCGAACAACGGGCGCTGCACCACGTCTTCCTCCAGCCGTTTCATCTGCATGCTCACGGCTGACTGGGTGCGATTGACCGTTTCTGCGGCGCGGGTGAAACCGCCGGTGTCGGCGATGGCAACGAAGCTGCGCAGCAATTCGGTATCAATACTGGGGTGGAAGGCCATTCATCAATCCTCGAGATGGATCCCATAAGAAACATTCGTTGGATTGATCTTAAGCCTGACCCGACACTGACGCCAACCCCACAGGGAGGGCGAAAAGATGAAAGGTCAGAAAGGTTATGCGTTGGCTCAGGCCATCCACTTCGAACGGCTGCCGTCACTGGTCGGCGTATGGCGTATGCTGCGGCGCTGGCGTCAACTGGCTCGCGAGCGGGCGCAGCTGGCGCAACTTAATGATGCTGCATTGAAGGACCTGGGACTGTCCCGAGCCGATGTGTTGCAGGAGGCCGAACGGCCGTTCTGGGATGACCCGCTGAGAAAATGAGTGGCACATGACTGGAGTTGCTGAATGACCGCGGTACGCAAGGGCGCCGATTTTTTCCTGTTCCAACTGATGCTGCTGCTTTGCGCCATCTGGGGTAGCCAGCAGGTGGCAATCAAGCTGGCGGCGGACGATATCGCGCCCATGCTCCAGGTAGCGTTGCGCTCGGGTGTTGCCGCGGTGCTGGTCGGCCTGCTGTTGCTGTGGCAGCGCGGCTGGCGCGAGTGGCTCAGTACGACCTGGCTGGCCGGAATCCTGGCCGGTGTCTTGTTCGCGCTGGAGTTCTTCTTTATCGCGCTGGGCCTGCGCTACACCACGGCCTCGCATATGGCGGTGTTTCTGTACACCGCGCCGATCTTCTCGGCGCTGGGTCTGCACCTGCTGCTGCCCAGCGAGCGTCTGCGTCGCCTGCAGTGGCTGGGCATCGCGCTGTGTTTCGGCGGCGTGGTGATGGCTTTCGGTGTGGGCGGTAACTGGGCCGAGATCGATCACGACATGCTGCTCGGCGATGCGCTGGGGCTGTGCGCAGGTATGGCCTGGGGCGCGACCACGGTCGTGGTGCGGGGCTCGCGCCTGTCCGAGGCGCCGGCCGGGCTGACCCTGTTCTATCAGTTGGCAGTGGCCTTCGTGCTGCTGCTGGCCTATGCGCTGGTGGTGGTGGACCTTTCCCAGCTGCGTTGGACGCCTGTGGCCATTGCCAGCATCCTGCTGCAGGGCGTGGTGGTGTCGTTCTTCACCTACCTGGCCTGGTTCTGGTTGCTGCGCCGCTACCTGGCTTCAAACATGGCGGTGTTCTCATTCATGACACCTCTGTTTGGCGTCACCTTCGGCGTGCTGGTGCTGGACGAGCCACTGACCCTGAACTTCATCATCGGCGCGGCGCTGGTGCTGTCGGGTATCACTCTGGTCAGCAGCGAGGCCTGGTTGCGTCGACGTCTGTCCGGCTGGCGTGGCCTGCCTCAGCAACCCTGATCATTCGTTTGCATGGAGGCTGGAAATTGTCCGCTTATCACTTGGCCCAACTGAACATTGCCTGGATGAAGACGCCGCTGGAGTCACCGGAGATGGCTGACTTCGTCGCCAATCTGGAGCGTATCAATGCACTGGCTGAGGGCTCGCCCGGCTATGTCTGGCGTTTGCAGGACGAGGTGGGCGATGCCACGGCAATCCGTCCGTTTGGTGACGAGGTGTTGGTGAACATGTCGGTCTGGCACGACGTACAGTCGCTCAGCGATTACGTCTACAAATCGGCGCATACCGAGATGCTCAAGCGCCGTCGCGAATGGTTCGAGCGTGTCGAGCAGGCGCACCAGGTGCTGTGGTGGGTGCCAGCCGGGCATCGGCCGAGCGTGGTCGAGGCCTCCGAGCGCCTGGCGCATCTGCGCGAGTATGGCGCGACGGCGCAGGCCTTCACCTTTCGCCACGCGTTCGCCGCGCCGGCCTGAACTCGTCGGCAGCCAAACTGCCTGATAGGCTGGTCGCCATGACGCTCTCACTTTCTCTCGCCGAAGCCCGCCGCCTGGCCCTGGCTGCTCAGGGGTTCGGCCGTACTCCACGCGGCGCCATCGCCCACAAGCAGCTGCAGGCGCAGATCGAGCGCCTTGGCGTGGTGCAGATCGATTCGGTCAATGCCCTGGTGCGCTCGCACTACCTGCCGGCTTTTTCCCGTCTTGGTCATTACCAGGCCGAGCACCTCGATGAACTGGCCTGGGGCCGGGCGCGGCGCAGGCGGATGTTCGAATACTGGGGGCACGAAGCCTCGCTGTTGCCGCTCGAACTTTATCCGCTGCTGCGCTGGCGAATGCGCCGAGCCGCGGATGGGCAGGGCATCTACAGCCAGCTGGCGAAGTTCGGCGTGGAGCGGCGTGACGCCATAGACAGTGTGCTGCAGGCCGTGCGCGAGCGCGGTGCGCTGGGCGCCGGCAGCCTTTCCTCGCGTACCGAGAAGGCCGGCCCCTGGTGGGACTGGAGCGCGGAGAAGATGGCGCTGGAATGGCTGTTCGCTGCAGGTCTGGTCACTGTGGCCGGGCGCCGCGGCTTCGAAAGGCTGTACGACCTGCCGGAGCGGGTCATTCCCGCGGATATGCTGAATCACCCGGATCTCGATGAGGACGAGGCGCAGCGCCGCCTGTTGCTGCGTTCTGCCGATGCCCTTGGCGTCGCGACCGAGCGCGATTTGCGCGACTACTACCGGCTGGACGTCAGTGACAGCAAGCGCCGTATCGCCGAATTGGTGGAGGCGGGCGAGTTGTTGCCCGTCGCGGTGCAAGGCTGGCGGCAGGTGGCCTATTGCCGTGGTGAGCCGCGCATTCCCCGGCGTGTTCGCCATAGCGCCTTGCTGTCGCCGTTCGATTCACTGATCTGGGAACGCGAGCGCACCGAGCGGCTGTTTGGTTTTCGCTATCGGCTGGAGATCTACACCCCGCAGGCCAAGCGCGTGTATGGCTATTACGTGCTGCCGTTTCTGCACCACGAACGCCTGCTGGCGCGGGTGGATCTGCGCAGCGAGCGCGCTACCGGACGCCTGGCGGTGCATGCCGTGCATCTGGAGGACGCGGTGTTGAGCGAGGAGGCGCGCCTGGCGCTGGGCGATTCACTGCGAGCGCTGGCGCATTGGTTGGGCCTGGATGAGGTGTGGCTGGCGCCGAGCGTCAGTCTGCGCGGACTGCTCGGTTAGCCGCCGTTTTCCAGCAGGAACCTCAGTTCCTCAACGCGCTGGATATTCAGCTGCATCGGGCAGGTGTAGTACATCGGCGAGCCGACGTGCTTGCCCTGCAGGTCGCACTGGCCGTTGCGGTAGATCAACCAGGCCTTCTGCGCCGTTTCCAGCTGTTCGGCGTCCTCTGGCGCGTCGTCCTGCAGCTTGAGGAACAGCTGCTGGTAGATGCGGTTCATCTCCTTCTTCACCGTTTCCGATACGCCTTCGGCGCAGCCGGCGACGCTGGCGTTGTCGATCATTCCACTGGCGTCCAGGCAGGCCTGGTAATGCTTGTCGTAATCACCCCAGGCGCCGAGCGGCAGCAGCAGAGTGAACGGTAGCAAGCCGTTACGCAGTATCGACATGGCAATCTCCCAATGAAACAGGGGCTGCAATGCAGCCCCTGAACATTACCTTTACTTGGCAGCCAGACGGGTGCGCATGTTGGCGGCGCGGTCGCTGGAACCCGGATGCGAGGAGAACATGCTGCCTTCGCCGCCGCCCAGTTTGGCCAGCTTCTCGAACGCGGTGACCAGGCCTTCACGGGGGATGTTGCGTTGGGTCAGCAGGTCGAAGGAGAAGTTATCGGCGGCGTTTTCCTGGCTTTGCGAGAACTGCGCATTGACCAGTTGCTCACCCAGGGCGCCGAGCTGCGATGCGGACAATGCGGCAATGGTGCCGTTGCCCGACGCGGCTGCAGCATTGCGCGCGGCGGTGGTGGCGTAGGCGGTCTGCATGGCCTTCTTGCTGTGACCGAGGGCGACGTGGCCGATCTCATGGCCGAGCACGCCTTCCACTTCGTTGTCGGTCATCAGGTCCATCAGGCCGCTGTATACGCGCACGCAGCCGTTGGCCATGGCCCAGGCGTTGACCTCATCGGCCTGATACACCTTATAGGTGATCGGCGTGCCGTTGATCTGATGGCCGAGGTTGTTGGCGATCTTGTCCAGGCGCTTGCTGTACGGGCTGTTCGGGCCGGCGATATTGGCTTCGGCATCCATTTCAGCGCAGGCCTGGTCGGACATGCTGCGTACTTCGGCGTCGCTGAGGGTCGCGGCCTGCACGGCCATCAGGCCGGATTGCAGCATGGCGTCGGGGGACATGTTCTGGCAGCCAGTCAGCAAGACAGCACTGGACAGGGAGAAAGCGGAGAGGGTGGTGCGCAGTTGCATGGTTCATCGTCCTTGTTGGGGGTGTTGGCCGCGAGTCCTTTCCGGCTGGGTGTAACTGGGGCACCTGTCCGGTGCTCGCGATGGGGCAGCATTATGCCGGATACCGCACAGAAGATGTGCGAGCCGGTTCGCGCCCTGGCCACTGGCCAGGGCACGGCTCGTCAGCGGCGTACCTGCTTCAGCGTTTCGGCGATCATGAACGCCAGTTCCAGGGACTGGTCGGCATTCATGCGCGGGTCGCAGTGGGTGTGGTAACGGTCGGATAGGCCGTCCTCGGTGATCGGGCGCGAACCTCCAATGCACTCGGTGACGTTCTGCCCGGTCATCTCGATATGGATGCCACCGGCGTAGGTGCCTTCGGCCTGGTGCACGGCGAAGAACTGCCGGACTTCGCTGAGGATCTGCGCGAAGTCGCGGGTCTTGTAGCCGCTGCTGGCCTTGATGGTGTTGCCGTGCATGGGATCGGAGCTCCACAGCACCTGGCGACCCTCTTCCTTGACCTTGCGCAGCAGGCGCGGGAAGTGCTCTTCCACCTTATCGGCGCCCATGCGCACGATCAGGTTGAGGCGGCCCGGATCGTTGTCCGGGTTGAGAGTGTCGAGCAGGCGGATCAGCTCGTCCGGGTCCATGCTCGGACCGACCTTGACGCCGATGGGGTTCTCGATGCCGCGCATGAATTCGACGTGCGCACCGTCCAGTTGGCGGGTGCGGTCGCCGATCCACAGCATGTGCGCGGAGCAGTCGTACCAGCGGCCGGTGAGGCTGTCGCGACGGACGAAGGCTTCTTCGTAGTTGAGCAGCAGCGCTTCGTGGGCGGTGAAGAAGCTGACTTCGCGCAGCTGCGGCGCGCTGTCCATGCCGACGGCGCGCATGAACGCCAGGGTTTCGTCGATGCGATTGGCCAACTGGTGGTACTTCTCGGATAGCGCCGAGTTGGCGATGAAGTCGAGGTTCCACTGATGCACCTGATGCACGTCGGCAAAACCGCCCTGAGCGAAGGCGCGCAGCAGGTTGAGGCTGGCGGTGGCCTGGTGGTAGGCCTGCAGCAGGCGCTCCGGGTCCGGTACGCGACTGGCGACGTCGAAACCGATACCGTTGACGATGTCGCCGCGGTAAGCGGGCAGGGTAACGCCATCGATGGTTTCGCTGCCGGACGAACGTGGCTTGGCGAACTGGCCGGCCATGCGTCCGACCTTGACCACCGGGCAGCCGGCGGCGAAGGTCATGACGATGGCCATCTGCAGCAACACCTTGAAGGTGTCGCGGATCTTCGCGGCGGAAAACTCGGCGAAACTCTCGGCGCAATCGCCGCCCTGCAGCAGGAAGGCGCGGCCCTGGGTGACCTCGGCGAACTGGCGACGCAGCTCGCGCGCCTCGCCGGCGAATACCAGCGGCGGGTAGCCGGCCAGGGTTTGCTCGACGCGATTCAGGTGCGCGGCATCAGGGTATTCAGGCTGCTGCTGGATGGGCTTGGCCCTCCAGCTTTCGGGGCTCCAGGCATTCGACATGCTGCGTCTCTAGCAATTGATCAGGCGGATACGCATGGTAACCGATAAGCCCCGCAGCTCGTACGTGTATTGGCTCATGACGCCGGGGCGGGCTCGAATGCGCGCGCAGGCCGCATGCGCGGCGATACATCGCGCGCCGGCAGGAAGCGCCCGTAGCGCTGTGCCTTGCCCAGATCATCCGGGTATTCCAGGCCGCGCCGATAGGCGATGCGACCGTTGATCAGCGTCAGCGCGACCGCTGCATCGTTGCGTTTGACCACCCGCATCAGGCCCAGCACCTCCATCGGCGCTTCGTGCAGTTCGTCCAGGGTGTCATCGAGGCCGGCGGGGTCGATCAACACCAGGTCGGCACGGTCACCGACGCGCAGGTAGCCGGCATCGATGCCGATGAAGTCGGCCAGCTCGCCGCTGCAGCGGCGCACGGCCTTGCCCAGCTCCATGAACGGCTCGCCGGCCAATTCGGCATCGCGCACGTACTTGAGAAAACGCAGCGGGAAGTTGTACTGGGCGATGGAGCGCAGGTGCGCGCCGGAGTCGGCGAAGCCGGGGTGCGTCCAGGGGCTGGCCAGCAGCTTGCGCATGATCGCCTCGCGCTGGTTGCCGTAGCAGGTCGTCCACTTCAGCTCATCGCGGTACTGGCAGGCCAGTTCGAAGTAGGCGTCTACCGCATCCAGGCCGCGCGCCTGGCCCAGTTGCTTGAAGTTCTTGCCCACCAGGCTGGGGTCCGGGCATTCGGTCACCCAGCAGTCGGAGAAGTCGCGGTGCCACAGGCCCTTGGTCAGCACGGCCTTTACCTGCTTCTTGAACAGGGCGCGGAACGCCGGCTCCTTGACCTTGGCGTAGAGCTCATCCGGATCCTTGATGTTGCGCAGGATCTCGCCGGCACCGAATTCCTCGAAGGCATTCACGTTGAGCCCTTCCAGGCGCAAGGTGAAGGGCGCTGGCAAGGTCTGCCAGCGGAAGTGGCCGCGCAGCACCCTGTTCGCCAGCCAGCCGGAAAGGCGGGTGAAGCGGTGCAGCAGCGGCTGCGACTTGAGATCCAGCGCCGTGAGCATGGTGCATTTCAGCGGTTTCCTGAACCAGCCGTGGGCCTGCCAGAGGAAGGCGAATACGTTGACCTTGGTCACCGCGTTCGGCGCGCCCTGCAGCACGGCGCCGCGCCGCCGCAGTACGGCGAACAGGCGGGAGAACTCCTTCCAACTGGCGAAGGTCGACGGCAACGGGCTGGACCAGGCGCGGTCGCCGTCCATCTTGTCCAGTCGGGTGGTCATCACCGACAGGCCAATACACCCGGCGTCCAGCGCCTCTTCGAGCAACTGCTCCATGCGCGCCAGTTCGGCTTCACTGGGCTTCACCCGACTGGTGGCGCGCTCCAGGCCCATCACTGCCACGCGCAGCTCCGAATGGCCGAGGAAGGAATTGACATTCGGGCCCAACGGCAACTGGTCGTAGAAGGCGCGATAGCCGGCGGCGTCGCGCCAGGTTTTCTTTTCCTCGAGGATCGGCAGCACGTATTCACGGGGCACCGCTTCGACGCGGGTGAACAGGTCGGAGCAGTCTTCGGCGTCGGCCAGCACCATGCTGATGGAACAGGAGCCGATGGTCACACTGGTGACGCCGTGGCGCACCGACTCCTTCAGCGCGGGCGCGGCGATCACCTCGGCATCGTAGTGCGAGTGGATCTCGAGGAAGCCGGGGGTGAGCCACTGGCCTTTGGCGTCGATCACCTCGGGGCAGCCGGCGGCGTCCAGTGGGCTGAGGCTGAGCACCTCGACCTTGCCGTCACGGATGCCGATATGGCGGATTGCCCCCGGCGCGCCGGAGCCGTCGAAGTACAGGCCGTTGTTGATGATGATGTCGTAGCTCATGGCAGTCTCCAGGGCGCCAGCAGCAGGATGCCGGTGACCAACAGCAGGATGTAGATGGCGAGGCGGAAATGACGCTCGTCGAAGCGCCGGTGCAGGCGTTCGCCTAGCCACACACCGAGCAGCAGGAGCGGGGCGTAGATGAGCACCTGCGGCAATGCCGGCAGCAGGCGGCCGTCGAGCAGAAAGGCGAGGGTGAGCAGGCTGTTGAGGGTGAACCAGACAGTAACCAGGGTGGCGCGCAGCCGCGCCTTGTCCAGCTGGGTGCCGGCCAGGCCGTAGACCAGCAGGGGGCCGCCCGAGGCGAACAGGCCGTGGCTAAGGCCAGCGGCCAGGGTAATGACGCGAGTCAGCCAGGCCGGGCGTTGCGGCAGTGCGCTCGCCCGGCGCAGGCGCCACAGTTCGCGGCCGGCGAACCAGACGATCAGCGCACCGAAGCCGACCTTCAACACCTGGGTATCCAGATAAGGCAGCAGCCAATAGCCGAGCAGCGTGCCGATAAGCATGCCGGGCAGCAGGGTGCCAAGCAGCAGGCGGCGGTCGATCTGCTGCCAGTGGCGATGCACCAGATAGCCGGTCATGCAGATGTTCAGCGGCACCAGGATCGGCAACAGCTGATCGATGGGCAGCAGCAATGCGCCGAGCGACAGCGCGATGACCACGCTGCCAAAGCCAGTAACGGCTTCCAGGGTGTAGGCCAGCAGAATGAAGCCGCCGAGGGCGTAGGGCGCCAGGGCCATCAACTCATTTCCCCGGCGAAACGCTGGCTCATCTTGCGGTGGTATAGCGCCGGCGCCAGGCGCCAGAGCAGGCTCGCCAGCCAGCTGCCACGATCCGGGAACAGGCGTTCGCGGCGCTGTTGCAGTGCATCGAGAATCAGGCTTGCCATCCAGTCGGCGCTGCGAATCCTGCCGATGGTCGAGCGGGCATGGCCGGCCGGTTTGCCATCGCCGCCCAGGGCATTGCGATCGATGGGCGTATCGAGAAAGCTCGGATAGACCATCAGCAGGCCGATGCCGTCACGGGCGATCTCGGCGCGTAGCACCTCGAAGGCCTGGCCCAAGGCGCTTTTCGCGGCGCAGTAACCGGCACGGCCGAGCACCGGCATCCAGCCGGCCATGGAGCCGATGGCGATCACCTGGCCGCGGCTTTCACGCAGCAGCGGCAGGGCGGTCAGGGTCAGCTCCAGCGGCGCGTGATAGTCCACCGCCATGACCTTGCGAAACACCGCTGGATCGGTGCGCAGCGTGGGCGAGCGGTGGGTGATGCCGGCGTTGTTGATCAGCACGTCCAGCCGGCCGAAACGCTGTCGGCAGTCGTCGAGCAGGCGTGCATGCAGCTCGGGTTCGGTGATGTCGCCGGCAAGGGCCATTACGCGCTCGCTGCCCAATTCATTGGCGCGAGCCGAGAGGCCGCTGGCGTCGATATCGGTGAGCAGCAGGGCATCGCCACGCGTGTGACAGGCGCGCGCCAGTTGCCAGCCGAGGCCGCTGGCGGCGCCGGTAATCAGGACCACGCGCATCACCGCTCTCCTGCGCTGGGCAAGGGCGTCAGCAACGCGTCGGCTGCAGGCGGCCTGCGTGACCACAGCCAGGCCAGGCTGAGGCCGGATACCAGATGCCAGCAGCCCCAGAAGGCCGCGATCAGCAACATGCCGCTGGCCTGCGGGAAGAAGGTGAAGATGATCACCAGGCCCAGCGCCGAATTCTGGATACCCACTTCCAGCGTCAGGGCGCGGCGGTCGGCCACCGATAGCCCGCTCAGGCGTGCGCTGAGGTAGCCGATGCTCAGCGCCAGGGCGTTGTGAGCCACTACCAGCCAGAAGAACAGATGGAAATGTCGGGTGAACTGCTCGAGGTTGCGGCTGAACGCCAGCGCGACGAAACCGAGCATTACCAGCAAGGCGAACAGACGCAGGGGCTTTTCCACTTTCAGCGTCAGCTGCGGGAAACGCCGGCCGATCCACATGCCAGCCAGCAGAGGCAGCCCGAGCACCAGCAGCACGAGCAGCAGCAAACTCAGCGGGTCCAGTTCGATCTGCGTCAGCAAGGGTCGTGTATGTGGATTGAGCCAGGCGTACAGGGCGAAGTTGAGCGGTGTCAGCACGCTGGCGACGACGCTGGAAACGGCGGTCATGCTCACCGACAGCGCGACGTTGCCGCGCGCTATCCAGGTCATGATGTTGGAGAAGCTGCCGCCTGGGCAGGCAGCGATCAGGGTCATGCCCAGCGCCAGTTGCGGCTCGATGGCCAGGGCCCAGCAAGCCAGGCAAGTCAGCGCCGGCAGCAACACGAATTGCGCCAGCATGCCAATCACCGGGGCCTTGGGCGCGCGGGCGATGCGGCGGAAGTCTTCGGCGCGCAGATCCAGGGAAACGCCGAACATCATCAACGCGACGATCAGGTTGATCAGCACCAGGTTGCTGGGGTCAAAGGCGATATTCACCTGTTCCATGCTCATGCTCCCTGCGCGGCGAGTACGCCGTCGTTGGCCAGCTCACGGCGCAGGGCGGCGCTGTGTTCGGCTATGCGTCTACGATAGCTGTCCTTGTGCACGTAATAGGCCATGCGCTCCAGCTGCAGGTAGCGATAGCCACCATCCAGGCGCTGGCTGGCTCGAGCGCGAATGGTCTGGCGCAGGGCCTGAGCAGCGGGGCTGCCAGCCCGCGACTGGCGGATATACAGCGCGACCAGCTCCGCCTGCTCGTCACGACCCTGCCAGCCCAGGCCGGAGGCCTCGACCATACCGAGCATGAACAGGTCGTCGTGCTCGGGGTGGAATACGTTGAGATACAGCTGCGGTGCACCGGCACCTTGCGGCCAGTTCAACTCGTCGCGAGCGATGAAGGGGTAGTCGAGCTTGTAGCCGGTGGCCATGAGGATCAGGTCGTACTCGGCCTGTTCGCCGTTGGCGAAGGTCACGCTTTGCCCCCTCACTGCCGTGATATCGCCGCGAGGGTGGATGTCGCCGTGGCCGATATGGTGCAGCACCAGCGAGTTCATCACCGGATGCGACTCGTACAGGCGGTAGTCCGGGTCGGGCAGACCATACTGCGAGGGTTTGCCGACCAGGGCGCGCACCAGCAGACCGTCGACCAGCTGTTTGAGACGGCGCGGTAGCTTGATCGCACCGCCGAAGGTATCGGTGGGTTTGCCGAGGATGAACTTGGGCAGGAAGTGATAGCCACGGCGTACCGAGAGGTCGACCGAGGCGGCGCGATGCACGGCATCGACGGCGATATCGCAGGCCGAGTTGCCGCAGCCGACCACCAGCACCCGTTTGCCGGCGAAGATATCCGCGCTCTTGTAGGCATTCGAATGCAACAACTCGCCGGAAAAGTCGCCAGGCAGGCGCGGCAGGTTGGGCGTATGCAGGGTGCCGCTGGCGATCAGCACACCGTCGAAACGCCATTCGCGTTGCTCGCCGTTGCGCTCGCTGATCAGTTTCCAGCCATCTTGCTCGCGTTGCATCTGCAGCACGCGGGTATCGAACTGGTAATGCTCATAGAGGCGAAACTGCCTGGCGTAGTCGCGAAAGTAGCGGCGCATCTCGCTGTGGTGCGGGTAGGGCGCCACCTCGGCACGCATGGGGAACTCGCGGAACTCGGTGGTGCCCTTGGAGGAAATCAGATGCGCCGAGTGATACATGCTGCTGTGCGGGTTATCGATATCCCACAGGCCGCCAACGTCACTGTGCAGCTCGAAACCGACGAAATCGATACCGTGCTTCTTCAATTGCCGAGCCGTGCACAGGCCCATGGGGCCGGCACCTATGATGGCGTACATGGCGAACCTCGTTATTGTTATGAGTAGCAGCGCAAGTGTTGGAATTATTGCGTGACCGGGGGCGGCTGCTTCAATGACAATCGGCGCCTTTAGCCCGGTTGTTGTGGTACGGGATGTCACTGTGGGAGAGGTATCGATGCCAGGGTTGCCGCCGGACGACGAGTTGCAGCAGGACGAGGTTCTGCTGGCCGAGGTGCACGACGCCTTCGGGGTGATCCGTGTGGTGCAGATCGGTGCCTACCGCTTTCTCGAGTTTGGTGATGCCATCGAACAGAGTTGCGTGTTCCAGGGCGATCCCAGTTGGCTGGAATACGACTACACCCGCGCCATGTTGCTGGGCGCGTTGTGTCACGATGCGCCGGAAACCGCACTGTTCCTTGGTCTGGGCGCCGGCAACCTGACCCAGGCCTGCCTGAAGTTCCTGCCCTTGGAGGACGTCGAGGCCATCGAGCTGCGCCCGGACGTACCGCGCCTGGCCATGGAGTTTCTCGGTCTGGACGATGACCCACGGCTGACCATTCGCATCGGCGACGCCACCGAACTGCTCGACAGCGCGGAAACCGCCGACCTGATCTTTCTCGATCTGTACACCGACCAGGGGCCTGGTGTCGGGCATCTGGCCTGGCGCTTTCTCGAGCGCTGCCGCGAAAAACTCAACCCGGGCGGCTGGCTGATCATCAACCAATGGGCAGGCAACGACGGCAAGCCGCTTGGCGCGGCACTGCTGCGCGGCCTTTATCATCGACACTATTGGGAGTGCCCGGTGAAGGAGGGCAACGTGGTGCTGCTGATCCCGGCCGACCTTGAGCAGCGCTTGAACATGGGACGCCTGCAGATGCGTGCGGGCGAGCTGGCGCCGCGCCTGGGTTATTCGCTACAGCCGCTGATCGAAGCGCTGCGTCCGGCCACTTGATGCGCCGTTGAGCGGTTGGATGCATGCCAATCGATAAAAACCAGCACCCGAGACAGGATTTTCCGGTATAGTTCGCGCCGGCCAATTTTCTGGCCACGTTCAGGTAGTGCAACTCGCCCGGGAAATTAACACCCGGCAGCCAGTCCCCAGCGGACTATCCTTGACGATTCACTTTCATCACGTTTTCGCAAATCCCCGCCGACCAGGCTGCCAGGGTGACCCAAAAGGTCTTACACGGCATGCGCAGCTTTGGAACATGGGTCTTTGCGGATGCACTTGAGGCAGACCCATGACCCAGGAAATCGGCGGCTTCGCCGCGCTCGGACTTCACCCCAATATTCTCGCCGCTCTGACCGCCGTTGGTTACGAAGAGCCGTCTCCCATCCAGTCGCAGGCCATTCCGGTGATCCTCGCCGGCCAGGACATGATCGGCCAGGCCCAAACCGGCACTGGCAAGACCGCAGCCTTCGCGTTGCCGATCCTGTCAAAAATCGACCCGACCAAGCGTGAACCACAGGCGCTGATTCTGGCGCCGACCCGCGAGCTGGCCCTGCAGGTCGCCACCGCGTTTGAAACCTATTCCAAGCAGATGCCTGGCCTCAATGTGGTCGCCGTCTACGGCGGCGCGCCCATGGGCCCCCAGCTCAAGGCCATCCGCCAGGGCGCGCAGGTTATCGTTGCCACACCGGGCCGTCTGGTCGACCACCTGCGTCGCGACGAGAAAGTGCTGTCGACCATCCAGTACCTGGTACTCGACGAAGCAGACGAAATGCTCAAGCTGGGCTTCATGGATGACCTCGAAGTGATCTTCGAAGCCATGCCGGAAAGCCGCCAGAGCGTGCTGTTCTCCGCCACGCTGCCGCACTCGATTCGTGCCATTGCCGAGAAGCACCTGCGTGAGCCGCAACACATCAAGATCGCTGCCAAGACTCAGACCGTCTCGCGCATCGAGCAGGCGCATCTGATGATCCACGCCGACCAGAAGACCAACGCCGTGCTGCGTCTGCTGGAAGTCGAGGATTTCGACGCGCTGATCGCCTTCGTGCGTACCAAACAAGCCACCCTGGACCTGGCCAGCGCCCTGGAAGCCAAAGGCTACAAGGCGGCTGCGCTGAACGGCGACATCGCCCAGAACCAGCGCGAGCGCGTCATCGAATCGCTCAAGGATGGCCGCCTGGACATCGTCGTGGCGACCGACGTGGCTGCCCGTGGCATCGACGTGCCGCGCATCACCCACGTATTCAACGTCGACATGCCGTACGACCCGGAGTCCTACGTGCACCGCATCGGTCGTACCGGCCGTGCCGGTCGTGATGGCCGTGCGCTGCTGCTGGTGACGCCGCGTGAGCGTCGCATGCTGCAGGTGATCGAGCGTGTCACCGGGCAGAAGGTCGGTGAAGTCAAACTGCCGAACGCCCAGCAAGTGCTCGATGCTCGCATCAAGAAACTGACCAACAGCCTGGCGCCGCTGGTGGCCGATGCCGAAGCCAGCCACGGCGATCTGCTCGACCGTCTGACTGCCGATATCGGCTGCAGCCCACGTGCCCTGGCCGCTGCGCTGCTGAAAAAGGCTACCAACGGCCAGGCCCTGGATCTGGCCACTGTCGAGCGCGAGCAGCCACTGGTGCCGGGCGCTGGCGGCGCTCCGCGTGAGCGTCGTGAACGTGACGGCGAGCGTTCTGAGCGTGGCGGTGATCGTGGTGAATTCCGCGAGCGTCGCGCGCCGGTGCCGCTGACCGAAGGTCGCGTGCGTTGCCGCACTGCACTGGGTACTCGTGACGGTATCGCCGCTAAGAACCTGCTCGGTGCCATCCTCAATGAGGGTGGTCTGGCTCGCGAAGCGATCGGTCGTATCCAGATCCGCGAAACCTTCAGCCTGGTCGAGCTGCCGGAAGACGGTCTGGACCGCCTGCTGGGCAAGCTGAAAGATACCCGCGTGGCCGGCAAGGCTCTGAAGCTGCGTCGCTACCGCGAGGATTGATCCCGCGGGCCTGATGGCTCATGGCAGGATCAACGAAACGCCGCAACCCTTATCGGGTTGCGGCGTTTTTGTTTGTGCGAAGGTTAGTCAGCCGGTTTCGCTGAGGTTGGCCTTGGGCGCCAGGCGATCGAACACCTCCGGCGTCAACGCCGCTTCACCCGCTTCGTCGAGCACTTCGCGTGGTCGCTCACTGCCGGGGATGCTGCTGTCGAGCATGCTCAGCAACTGCGCGCCGCGCGCGGTGAGAATGAAATTTTCGCCGTTGCCACCTTCGTCTTCCGGGCGTGGTTCGATAAAGCCGTTTTGCAGCAGTCGCGCTTCGTAGCGTGCAGCCTCGGCGCGCAGATGATCGAGATTATCCACGGGGTCGCCGGAATTTTCATGCTCTTCGGCCAGGTCTTCGGCGTAGCGACGCGGGGCGAAGGGTTTGCCGGCGGAGTTCTGTGCCTCGTGCAGCAGGCGTTCGATCAGGTCCCAGTCGTGCTTCATGGCGGTCTCTCCCTATGCGATGGGCTTATAGAGTCCGACTTCAGCAACGCACTACGGTTCGACCTGAATTCTGCGAGCGGAGTACACAAAGCAAAACGCCCCGAACCAGTCGGGGCGTTTTGGGCGTTTCAGCTGCCGTGATCAGGCGCGGCGACGGAACAGCGGTTGCGGCTGATCGGCCGAAGCCTGGTAAACCTCGCTGTAGTCCTCGAAGGCTTTCAGCGCATCGTACGGATCCTTGTCCGCGCGCACGGCGAAGGCATCGAAACCGACACGCTTGAGGGCAAACAGCTGGTCGCGCAGCACGTCGCCAATGGCGCGAACTTCGCCCTTGTAGCCGTAGCGGGTGCGCAGCAGGTAGGCGGTAGAGGAGTGGCGGCCATCGGTGAAGGCCGGGAACTCCAGGGCGATGACCTGAAAATGCGCCAGATCATCGGCGATTTCCTCGACCTCGTCACCGGCCTCCAGCCAGACGCCGAGGCCACCGTCGCGGGCCTTGAGGGCGTGCGCATGCTCGCGCCACAGGGCCAGTGGGACGATGATGTCGTCGCAGTTGGGGATGACGTCCAGGGTCACGTCCTTGGCCAGCAGGTGCCAGGTCTCGTCGACCACCTGACCGTTCTTAATGATTCGCTGCATAGACGCGCTCCTTGAACGGGTCGATACCGACGCGGCGGTAGGTATCGAGGAAGCTTTCTTCTTCGGTGCGTTGCTCGACGTAGACCTTGATGATCTTGTCGATCACATCGGCCATGTCCGCTTCGGCGAAGGATGGGCCAAGGATCTGCGCCAGGCTGGCGTCACGGCCGGCGCTGCCGCCGAGCGAGACCTGATAGAACTCCTGGCCTTTCTTGTCGACACCGAGAATGCCGATATGGCCGACGTGGTGGTGACCACAGGCGTTCATGCAGCCGGAGATGTTCAGGTCGATATTGCCGATGTCGAACAGGTAGTCGAGATCGTCGAAACGACGCTGAATGGCTTCGGCGATCGGGATCGACTTGGCGTTGGCCAGCGAGCAGAAGTCGCCGCCCGGGCAGCAGATGATGTCGGTCAGCAGGCCTACGTTCGGCGTGGCGAAGCCTTGTTCACGCAGCTCGCCCCACAGAGCCAGCAACTGACGCTGCTCGACGTCGGCGAGGATGATGTTCTGGTTGTGGCTGTTGCGCACTTCACCGAAGGAATAACGATCGGCCAGGTCGGCGATGGCATCGAGCTGCTTGTCGGTGACGTCGCCCGGCGCCACGCCGGTGGGCTTGAGCGACAGGGTCACGGCAACGTAGCCAGGCTTCTTGTGGGCGAAGGTGTTGCGCTCGCGCCAACGGGCGAAGCCCGGGTGTTCGGCGTTCTGCTGGGCGAGCAGGGCATCTTCGTCCTGCAGGGTCAGATAGGCCGGATCAACGAAGTGTGCGGCAACGCGGGCGACTTCGGCTTCGGTGAGGGTGGTCGGGCCGTCCTTGAGGTGCGCCCACTCGGCGTTCACGCGCTCGGCGAACACCTCGGGGGTCAGCGCCTTGACCAGAATCTTGATACGCGCCTTGTACTTGTTATCGCGACGGCCATAGCGGTTGTACACGCGCAGGATGGCGTCGAGATAACTGATCAGGTGCTGCCAGGGCAGGAATTCGTTGATGAAGCTGCCGACGATCGGGGTACGACCCAGGCCGCCGCCGACGGAAACGCGGAAGCCCAGCTCGCCGGCCTCGTTCTTCACTGCTTCCAGGCCGATGTCATGCACTTCGATGGCGGCGCGGTCGCTCACGGCGCCGTTGACGGCGATCTTGAACTTGCGCGGCAAGTGGCTGAATTCGGGATGGAAGGTCGACCACTGACGGATGATCTCGCACCAGGGGCGTGGATCGACGATCTCGTCCTTGGCCACGCCGGCGAACTGGTCGGTGGTGGTGTTGCGGATGCAGTTACCGCTGGTCTGGATGGCGTGCATCTGCACGGTGGCCAGCTCGGCGAGAATCTCCGGCACGTCTTCCAGGTCCGGCCAGTTGAACTGTACGTTCTGGCGGGTGCTGATATGGGCATAGCCCTTGTCGTAGTCGCGGGCGATCTTGGCCAGCATGCGCACCTGGGTGGACGACAGCAGGCCATAAGGCACGGCCACGCGCAGCATGGGCGCGTAGCGCTGGATATACAGACCGTTCTGCAAGCGCAGCGGACGGAATTCCTCGCCGCTCAGCTCTCCGGCGAGGTAGCGGCGGGTTTGATCGCGGAACTGCTTGACGCGATCCTCGACGATCTTTTGATCGTACTGGTCATATACGTACATGAAGGGTCCTGTTTTCAGGCTACTTACTGCCAATCAGCGCGCACGGCCGCGCACTCCCCGAGGAGCCGGGGCACGATACCAGCTCAGGTTTATGCGTAAAAGTGATGTTTGAATATATAAACCTTGGTTTAAGGAATAAGACTGCCCTAGAGCATAACCATATGGTTTGAGCGATGGCCAAGGCTGGTCTTAAATGCAGTGTGCATCACCCAAAAGCACAAGAAGAGGGGGAACCATGACCGAGCACACTGAAGTGGACAATTCCGACAGCGTCATCGATGCCTGGGCGATCTTTTGCCTGATCCTGATTGCGGTAGGTACGGCGGTCTTCTGGGTCAGCGGACAGTGAGGGCGAAGGCCGATACGCATTAGCGGTCGGCCTTTTGTCATTTGCGCCCTATACTGCGCCCCGGTTAATTGGGGAGCGGTGCCGTGATCCGGTGGGTGTTGGGCCTGTGGCTATTACTGTGCTGCGCATTGGCGTCAGCACAAACCCGTGCACCGTCTGTGATCTTCCTCAATCCCGGCTATTCCGACGAGCCGTTCTGGGCCGATTACACCCGCTATATGCAGGACGCCGCAGGCGACCTCGGCATCGACCTGAAGGTACTTTACGGTGAGCGTGATCCAGCACGCATGCTGAGCAATGCCCGCCAGGTTCTCGACGGTGAACACCCGGATTACCTGATCTTCACCAACGAGCAGTTCCAGGGACCTGTGCTGCTGCGCCTGTTCGAAGCTAGCCAGGTTGGTCTTTTCGCCCTGCACAGCACGCTCACCGACGAGCAGCAGGCGCTGATCGGTGGCAGCCGCGAGCGTCACCGCAACTGGCTGGGTAGCCTGGTGCCCAATGATGAAGAAGCGGGTTACCTGATGGGGCGCGAACTGATAGAGCTGGCCAAGGGGCAGCCGGCCGAGCTGCTGGCGTTTTCCGGGGTCAAGCAAACGCCGTCATCGATCTTGCGTCTGGCCGGTTTGCAACGTGCGCTGAACGAGGCGCCGCATGTGCGTCTGGTGCAGGCAGTGCATGGCGAGTGGCAGGAGCAGCGCGCCTATGAGCAGGCGATGAGCCTGTTGCCGCGCTATCCGGGGGTGAGCCTGGTGTGGTCCGCAAACGATGCAATGGCATTCGGCGTGATGCGTGCGGCTGATGAGCAGGGCAGAGACCTGCGCTATGCAGCCTTGAATAACTCAGCTCGGGTGCTGCAGGCGCATATCGATGGACGAATCGATGTCCTGGCGAGTGGCCACTTCGTTCTGGGGGGCTGTGCCCTGGTGATGCTCAGTGACCATGCCCGTGACATGGATTTCATCGAGCGCGGCGGCCAGGACCAGGTGGCATCTCTGCTGCGCCTGCTCGACAGGGCGCAATCGCAGAAACTGCTGGCACGCCTTGGCCAGGCAGACATCGACATGGACTTTGGCCAGTTCAGCGCGTTGACTCAGCCCCAACAGCAGCGCTACGACTGCTCGATAGCATCCCTGCTGGACTGATCAGCCAGTCGCCAGGTGCAGGATCAGCTTAACCGTCACCAGCAATACGATCACGAACAGGGTGGTGAACAGCACCCCGAGCAGAATGAAATGGCTGGGCTTGCCGCGACTGAAGTCGCGGCTACGGTTCTTTCCGCTCTGCACGCCAAGGGCGGCGGCCAGCACGCTCTGCAGCATTTCGCGCAGGGTCAGCGGGGCCTGCTGGGGGTCTTTGTCCTGATCACTCATGGTCAGCCTCTCCGTCGGTCCTGCAAGCATAGTCCGCAACCGCCACGCCAGCACGAGGGACTAGGCTGGCCGCGGCGAATCAGGCAATCTGCGCGAGCGCTGACCACCGACCTTGACCATGTCTGACGATCTCTTTCCTGACGATGCCGCGCAAACCGAGCGCACCCGCGAAACCATCCTGCGCTACCACCTGAGCTGGAAGCACCGCGACCTCGATGCTGTAATGGCGCTGTATCACCCGGAGATCGAGTACAACGACTTCTACCAGCAGCGCTGCATGCGCCTGGGTGAGCTGCGCGAGTACGTCGAGAACAACCTGCCGCGCCGCCCGGGCGAACTGCTGGAGCACGTCGACCGCATCCGCATCGACGGGCATACCGCCTTCATCCAGTACTGCACCAGCTTGCAAGGCGGGGAAGGGCTGGTGTCGTTCCGCACCGGTGAAGCCATCACCGTGCGCGACGGGCTGATCTGGCGGATCAACGAATACGCCACCCTGGTGCATGAGGTGCGTGGCACTGGCGAAGCGGCCAGTTCGCGCCCGGCGATCAGCCGCCTGGGGCTGTCGACCCGCCAGCTCGGTCAACTGGCGCAGGACCTGCAGGACTACTTTCAGCGCAGCCAGCCCTTTCTCGACCCCGAGCTGGATCTGCAGCAGGTGGCGGCAGCGACGGGTTACAGCCGCAACCAGATATCCCATCTGCTCAATCAGGTGCTGGGCGAGAGCTTCTACCGCTACGTCAACCGCGCCCGCCTGCAGTACTTGCTCGATGGCTTGCAGGCGGGAAGCGACCTCAAGCGTATCGACGAGCTGGCCTTTGCCGCAGGCTTCAACTCATTGTCGGCCTTCTACAGCTGCTTCAAGCGCCACACCGGGCTTTCGCCCACGGCCTACCTCAAGCAGATTTCCTCGCGGGCACGCACGCAAGACAGCGACTGATTGCCCCAACTAGCCTTGTGTCATCGATTGATGACGGAGGCGTGGATGAATTCCTGGCGCAACATCAGTCTGTGGATGGATCAGCTCGATGATCCGCTGCAGGCGCGGCCCAGCCTGCAAGCCCAGCTGCACGCCGACGTGGCGATCATCGGCGCGGGTTACACCGGCCTGTGGACGGCCTATTACCTCAAGCGCCAGGCGCCGCAGCTGCGTGTGGTGATCGTCGAGGCTGAGACCGCCGGCTTCGGTGCGTCCGGGCGCAATGGCGGCTGGTTGATGGGCAACCTGCTCGGCGAGGATCGTCTGCTGGCTGGTGTGCCAGCGTCGGAGCGCAAGGCGAGCTTCGACCTGTTGCACGGCATCCCCGATGAAGTGGCCTCGGTGGTCGCCCGCGAGGGCATCGACTGCGATCTGCGCAAGGGCGGCGTGCTGTATTGCGCGGCGCGCTACCCGGAGCAGGAAGTGCGCCTGCGTGATTATCTCAAGGAACTGCGTGCGCTGGGCCTGAGTGAATACGACTACCGCTGGCTGCCGCCGAGCGAACTGGCCACCCAGTTGCGCGTGGCCAATGCCTACGGCGCGCTGTACAGCCCGCATTGCGCGACGATCCAACCGGCCAAGCTGGTGCGGGGCCTGGCGCGCTGCGTCGAGGACCTGGGTGTCGAACTCTACGAGCGCAGCCCGGTGATCGACTGGCAACCCGGCCTGGTGCGTACCGCTCACGGCCTGGTCACGGCTGACTGGGTGGTGCCGGCCATCGAGGGGTACGCCGCCAGCTTGCCGCCGTTGGGTAATCACCAGTTGCCGGTGCAGAGCCTGATCGTTGCCACCGAGCCATTGCCGGCGGATGTCTGGGCCGGTATCGGCCTGGAGCGCGGGCAGGCGTTCAGCGAATTCAGCCGTCAGGTCACCTACGGCCAGCGCAGCCTCGATGACCGTCTGATCTTCGGGGCGCGTGGTGGCTACCGCTTTGGCGGGCGCCTGCGCACCGACTTCAACTTAACCGACGACGAGCTGGGTTTACGCCGTTACCTGATGGGGGAAATCTTCCCGCAGCTGCGCAACGTGCGTTTCACCCATTCCTGGGGTGGCAACCTGGGCATGGCGCGGCGCTTCCAGCCGCACATGCTGCGCGACACCCGCAACCGCATCGCGCTGTCTGGCGGTTACGGCGGCGAGGGCGTCGGAGCCACCAACCTGGGCGGGCGGACCCTGGCCGATCTCATTCTCGGTCGGGACAGCGAACTGCTGCGCCAGCCCTGGGTGCTGAGTGATAGCCCGATTTCCAGCCTGAGGCGCTGGGAGCCCGAACCCTGCCGCTGGCTTGGCTACAACGCCATCATCCGCAGTTTCGTGCATGAGGACGAAGTCCTCGCCAACCCGCGCAGCCCGGCCTGGCGCCGGCGTCTGGCGCAGGCGGTGGCGGCGCGCATGGAAAGCCTGATGGGCTGAGTGAATGCCAGCCGTTCCTTTATCCGGAGTACCAATGAATATCACCCATTTTCGTAACACTCCCAACGTCGGCCTGGACGAGTCCAATCCGGTTGCCGTGCCCCTGAGCGAGCCGGTGGCGGTTACTTCGACCACCAGCGTCGAGCGCAGTGACGGCGTCGAGACCGGCATCTGGGAATGCACGCCGGGGCGCTGGCGCCGACAGATTGTGCGGCAGGAGTTCTGTCACTTCGTGGCTGGGCGCTGCACCTTCACGCCTGACGGCGGTGAGCCCATCGAGATTCGCGCCGGCGACGCCCTGATGATGCCGGCCAATACCCTTGGCATCTGGGACATACAAGAAACGGTGCGCAAGACCTATGTGCTGATCTTCTGAGTCAGCCCCTTTTCAGTACTGCCTAGAACAACAACTCACGAGGTATCCCATGCTGAAGAAACTCCTGCCGTGCCTGATCCTGGCCGGCACCGCTCATGCCGCTGATAGCGTGCGCATCTACAACTGGACCGATTACATCGCCCCGGACACCCTCAAGCAGTTCGAAAAGAGCAGCGGCCGGGGTACCCATTACGACGTCTACGACAGCAACGAGACGCTGGACGCCAAGCTGATGGCTGGTCGCTCCGGCTACGACGTGGTGTTCCCTTCCAACCACTTCATGGCCCGGCAGATTCAGGGCGGTGCGCTGAAGAAGCTCGACCGCAGCAAGCTGCCGAACTGGAACAACCTCAGCCCGGTACTGATGAAGACGCTGGAGGTGAACGACCCGGGCAACGAGCACGGCTTCCCCTATCTGTGGGGCAGCACCGGTATCGGCTACAACGTAGACAAGGTGCGCGCCGTGCTGGGCGATGAGGTGACGATGGACAGCTGGGACGTGCTGTTCGACCCGGTCAAGCTGGCCAAGCTCAACGAGTGCGGCGTCGCGATCCTCGACAACGGCCCGGAAATGCTGCCGATCGCCTTGCATCATCTGGGCCTGCCACACCACAGCAAGAACCCTGAGGACTACAAGCGCGCCGAAGCGTTATTGATGGAGATGCGCAAGAACGTGCGTTATTTCCACTCTTCCAAATACGTCGGTGATCTGGCCAATGGCGAGATCTGCATGGCGGTGGGCTTTTCCGGCGACATCATGCAGGCTGGCGCCCGTGCCGCTGAGGCGGGTAACGGGGTGAAGATCCAGTACGAGATTCCCAAGGAAGGCGCGCCGATCTGGTTCGACATGGTGGCCATGCCGGTCGATGCCGGCAACGAAGATGGCGCTTACGCCTTCATGAACTACCTGCTGCAGCCCGAGGTAATGGCGGCCATCAGCAATCATGTGAAGTACGCCAACGGTAACACCAAGGCCGACGCGCTGGTCGACCCGGCGCTGAAGGCCGATCCGACCGTGTATCCGCCAGAGGCGGTGATGGACAAGCTGTACACCCTGGAGGCCATGCCGCTGAAGATCGACCGTGTGCGCACGCGTATCTGGAGCAAGGTCAAGAGCGGCGTCTGAGCGTCTACTCGATGAAAAAAGCCCCGGCATGCCGGGGCTTTTGTTGTGCGTCATTCAATCGCTCATGGTTCAGACCTTGAAACGCCCCAGCAGGCGATCCTGCTGGCCAACCTGTTCCACCATCGAGCCGCACTGGCGCACCTGCTGTTCGGCGCCGCCAGCCAGTTCATGGCTGATGTCGCGAATGTTGGTGGTGTTGCGGTTGATCTCCTCGGTGGTGGCGCTTTGCTCCTCGGCCGCGGTGGCGATCTGCAGGTTCATGTCGTTGATGCGGGTGATCGCCTCGCGGATACGGCCGAGCATGTCGTTGGCCGCGCCGGCGTCTTCGGCCGTCTTGCTGGCCGTGTCGCGGCTCTGTTGCATGCGGCTTTCGGCCTGACGCACACCGCCTTGCAGTTGATCGATCATCTGGCGGATTTCCTGGGTGGCCTGCTGCGTGCGCGAGGCCAGCGAGCGCACCTCATCGGCGACCACGGCAAAGCCACGGCCGGATTCACCGGCGCGCGCGGCTTCGATGGCGGCGTTCAGTGCCAGCAGGTTGGTCTGCTCGGCGATGCTGGTGATGACCTGCAGAATCGACTCGATGTTGTGGCTGAGCTTGGCCAGTTCGTTGATCGCGTGGCTGGTTTCGTCCATCTCGTTGGCCAGATGGCGAATCGCCGAACTCGATTGCGAGACCACGCGCACGCCATTCTCGGTTTCTTCGTTGGCGGCCACGGCCGCCTGAGCCGCGGCCTGAGCGTTGCGCGCCACCTCTTCGGCGGTGGAGGCCATTTCCTGCATGGCGGTGGCCAGCTGATCCAGTTCCTGCAGCTGTTCCTGCAGGCGGCGGGCGGCCTGTTCCGACTCATTTGAGGTCAGGGCCGTACTTTCGCGGACCTGGTGCGAACTGCCCATGACGTCGCCAATCAATGTCTGCAGGGTCTGCAGGAAGCGATTGAACTCTTGCGACAACTCGCCGATCTCGTCGTTGCTGGTGATCGCCAGGCGGCGCGTCAGGTCACCTTCGCCGCTGTTGATCTCACGCAACGAGGTACTGAGCAGGCTCAGCGGCTTGAGCAGGCTGTTCATCAACAGGCCCAGCACCACCAGGCTGATGGCGACGCCGACCACGGTGCCAACCACGGCCAGCCAGGTCAGGCGGTTGGCTTCGGCCATCACCACACTTTCGTCCAGCACTACACCGATATACCAGTCCATGCCGCGCAGGTTGGGTAGCGGGGTGAAGGAGACCAGCAGGCTCTTGCCGTCCGCTTCGACTTCGTGCAGCTCCTTGCCCAGCGCCGGGCTATGGCCGTCGAACAGTTCGCTGTAGGACTTGCCGTTGTACTCGGCATTGGGGTGGGAAATGATGTTGCCCGAGCGGCTGAGCAGGAAGGCATAGCCGGCACCGTTGAAGTCCAGGGTGTTGACCGCATCGGCGACCGATTGCAGACGGATATCGCCACCGAATACGCCAAGGAACCGGCCGGCGTCGCTGATTCGAGCCACAGCGGAAATGAGGATCTCATTGGTGGTCGAGTCGACGTAGGGCTCGGTCAACACTGCCTGGCTGCTGGCCTTGCCGGTCGCATACCAGGGACGCTTGCGGCCGTCCCAGTCGGCACTGGGTTTCCAGTCGTCGCTGTTCTTGATTGGCTTGCCGTCCGCTTCCAGCGCGCCGAAGACCAGAATGAACTCGCTTTTGAGCAGTGGCGCATCGAATACGCGCTGGTTTTCCTGCGGGCTGTAGCTGCTGTCGATGGTTTGCGATATCAGGTCAATCAGACGCAGTTTGGCGTTGAGCCAGTTCTCGATCTGCCTGGCCAGGGCATTACTCGATTCGGCAATGCTCGATTCGACCTGGCTGCGCAGGGTGTCGCGGACCTGGCTGACCTGGGAGAGCGACAGCAGGCTGGTGGTGAGGAACAGCACGGTAGCGGCGGCGATACCGACCTTGTGGGCGATTTTCATGAATGGGCTCCTGGGCGCCAAGACGACGGGGCTGCATCCATGCAATGCGGTTCTTTGCAAACCTGGTACAGTGCTGGCGTTTTGCCTGCTGGACGTATGGTCTCTCTGTATGCGTTTGTATCGGCTCTCAGGTGCCGTTCTTGAGCCTCAGCCGCGCTTTCTGTGCAAGCGACTGGTATTGACCACATCCACTGCGCGGGCGCGCAGTTGGCCGCAACCGCCGTCGACATCCTGGCCGGCCGAGTTGCGCACCTTGGTCAGGACGCCACGGCTGTGCAGATAACGCACCATCTCGACGATGCGCTCGCCGTCGGGACGCTGGTAGTCGTCGGCTTCCAGGCTGTTATAGGGGATCAGATTGAGCACGGCGAACTTGCCCTTGAACAGACGCAGGATGTTGTCCATTTCTTCCTGGCTGTCGTTGATGCCCTTGAGCAGGGTCCACTGGTACTGGATCGGGTAGTCGATGGTGCGAGCGTAGGCCTCGCCCAACTCCACCAGCTCTTCGGGATCGATCCGCGGTGCCTTGGGCAGCAGGCGCTGGCGTAGTTCGGCGTCGGTGGTATGCAATGACAGCGCCAGGGCAGGGCGCACGCGTTGCTTGGGCAGGCGCTCGAACACCCGTGGGTCACCAACGGTGGAGAACACCAGATTGCGCTGACCAATGCCGCCCTCGGTGCCGAGCAGGTCGATGGCTTCCAGCACGTTGTCGAGGTTGTGCGCTGGCTCGCCCATGCCCATGAACACCACTTTCTTCACCGGACGAAAGCGCCTGCCCAGGGCGACCTGGGCGACCATCTCGGCGCTGCTGAGCTGGCGCAGCAGTCCGCTCTTGCCGGTCATGCAGAACACGCAGGCCACGGCACAGCCCACCTGGCTGGAGATGCACAGGCCATCGCGCGGCAGCAGTACGCTTTCCACCATCTGTTTATCAGCCAACTCCACCAGCAGGCGTGCCGAGCCATCGGCGCCAGGGTGCTCGGAGCGCAGCCGGGCCAGTGCGTCGAGTTCGCTGGCGATGGCTGGCAGTCCTTCACGTACCGTCAGTGGCAGAAAGTTCTCGGTCTTCTGGTGCTTGGTACCGGTATCCAGCGCCTTGCCTTGCAGCCAGGCACGGGTAATGCGCCCGATATGCTGGGGTTTGGCGCCAAGGTCGGCGAGGCGTTGGTTGAGTTCGGTGAGCTGCATGGGGCGCGCATGCTATCACTTGGCAGGGGGAGCGACCACGTCGAAGCGCAGCACGCCGATCATCTGCCCGGCTTCAGTGACGACCCGCACCTGCCAGCGGCCTTCGGGCGAGGCCGGGAAGTTGAGTTTGTGCGTCCAGGCGCGATAGCCCTCCTTGCGCCCGCCATTGATGTCCAGCGCAATGCGGTCGACTTCCTGGCCGTTGTGCTGCCAGACGTGGTAGATGCGCTCGTTGAGGCCGCGTGGGGCGTTGATGGAGGTGTAGGCGTAAAGCCCATCATCGCGCAGCTGTTCCGGGCTTATCTGTTGCAGGCTCTCGCCTGGCGTGCGTTGTTCGCCATCGAAGCGATCACTGATCGCCACCTCGGTCAGCCATAGCGTTGCCGGTGGCACCCAGGCGCGCGCCACCCAGCCGGCGCTGGCCATCGCCAGAGGCAGGGCGGCCAGTAGCACAATGCGTCGCCAGCCGGTGAAACCGATCAGGCCCGGCAGGCTCGGCAGCGCCAGCAGCGTGGCGATCAGCAGGGCAATGCGGTAGCTCTGCGGGGTACTGAGGTGAAAGATGATCGGCAACGCGGTCAGCATCACCGCGAACAGCGCCAGGCTGTGAAAGATCAACAGCAACCAGCGCCTGGGCGCCAGCCAGCGGTAGTAAATCGGGTCGGTGATCGAGGCCAGGGCGGCGATCGCCAGCAGGCCGCTGAACAGTAACTGCCCGCTGTTCCAGGTGGTGGTGATGAAGAAGAACGGCAAGACGAAGAACAGACTTTCCTGGTGGATCATCTGTGTGCCGTAGCGCAGCAGCGGCAACGGCAATTCGAAGCCGAAGCGCCGGGCAATGCGTTCACGCAGCAGGTTCTCCAGAATCAACCAGACCCAACTGACCAGCAATACTACGCCGAGTACCTTGGCCAGGTACGCCTGGCGGTCGACCAGGAGAAAACTGGCCACGCCCGAGCAGAAGCCGAACAGGGCGACCAGGCCTGGGTAACGGCGCAGCAGGGCGATCAGCGTGGGGATGCGGTCGAGCACGACTTTCATGGCAGCAGCAAATGACAGTGTTGGGCGCGCATCCTAGGTAGCCCGAGCCTTGGCTGCAAGCGAGTCGTCAACTGCGCTGGCGGTGTCGGGCCGCTTGCGGCACTATTGCGCCCCCGTTTCACCACCGAGTCCGAAAACGATGAAATTCATCCATCAACGCGAGCATCTGGAAGAGGGCGATCTGGTGGTCATCCAGTGTTCGCAGCCCTGCAACATCCGCCTGATGAACGATGCCAACTTTCGCGCGTTCAGGAACCGTGGTCGGCACAGTTATCACGGCGGCGCCTTCATCAAGTTCCCAGCGAAGATCCGCGTGCCCTCCAGTGGTTTCTGGAACATCACGCTGGATACCGTCAGCCGTCGTGCGGTGAGCGTGACGCGCAAGCCGCAGATGGAGTACAGCATCAAGATCGTCCGTCGCCCGGGCGCCTGATGCTCGCCGCTGCAGGTGAAGAAAAAAGCTAAACGCTGACAGCCAGGTCGAGGTCACAACTCGTGAACCTCGAAAAAGGAGAGTAAGCATGCTGAAGTTTCTGGGCGGTACCGTCGGTATCATTTTCATCATCGGCCTGATCGTGGTGGTGGGATTGCTCTCACTGATCTTCTAGCCAATGAATGGCCCCGCTGCGTGCAGCGGGGCTGATCGCATTCAGAGCCGTTTGCGCTGGTTGCCCTGGTGCTGCTCGCAGGTCATGAAGCCCTTGCTGTCGACCCGGCCGTTGACGTCGAAGTCCACGTAATAGGGCTGCTCCAGGCCGTCGACATTCAGCACGTAGTTGTTGCAGGTGCCGCCTGTGACACTGTTGCGCACGTCCGAAGAGGGTGGCCCACCGAGGGTGCGTACCTGTTCCTGAGTCATGCCGTGGTCGACCTGCTTGACCAATGGCTCATTGCGGAAGGTCAGGTAATCGGCCGGGTTCTCGAAGGTCGAGCAACCGCTCACCGCAGCCGCTACGGCCAGTACTGCAAGGCTGTGCTTGTACATGTCATCGCTCCGTCGATTGAGCCGAAATGGCTCGACATGTTTTGGAGCCGCGTCCGTCCATGAGAGTTCGAGTTTTTCGATGATCGGCGCGAGTCGCGCCTCATTCGTCGCTGCATGAATGAAAAGAGCCCGCGATTGCGGGCTCTTTTGCATCAGTCGTCGTAGCCCAGGTTCGGCATCAGCCAGCGTTCGCTGACAGCGATGTCCTGGCCCTTGCGCTTGCTGTACTGCTCGATCTGATCCTTGTCCACCTTGCCCACGGCGAAGTACTGCGCCTCGGGGTGGGCGAAGTACCAGCCGGACACTGCTGCCGCAGGGAACATGGCGTAGTGCTCGGTGAGAAACACGCCGCTCTTGCCGGCCTTGTGGTAGTCAGCCTCGGGGTCGAGCAGCTTGAACAGCGTGGCCTTCTCGGTGTGATCCGGGCAGGCCGGGTAGCCGGGGGCAGGGCGGATGCCCTTGTACTGCTCGCGGATCAGTGCTTCGTTGTCCAGCTGTTCATCCCTGGCATAACCCCAGTAGTCCTTGCGCACACGCTCGTGCAGCCATTCGGCGCAGGCCTCGGCCAGGCGGTCGGCCAGGGCCTTGACCATGATCGAGTTGTAGTCGTCGCCCTTGGCCTCATAGGCCTTGGCCACTTCCTCGGCACCGATGCCAGCGGTGGTGATGAAGCCGCCGACGTAGTCGGTCACACCGCTTTCCTTCGGCGCGACGAAGTCGGCCAGCGACAGGTTCGGCTTGCCGTCGGGCTTGATGGTCTGCTGGCGCAGGTGGTGCAGGGTGGCCAGGGGCTTGCCGTCGTTACCATAGACTTCGATGTCGTCATGGGCGACCTGGTTGGCCGGCCAGAAGCCGAACACCGCGCGGGCCTTGATCAGTTTCTCGTCGATCAGCTTCTTCAGCATCGCCTGGGCGTCGTCGAACAACGCGGTGGCAGCTTCGCCAACCACTTCGTCGGTGAGGATGCGAGGGTACTTGCCGGCCAGGTCCCAAGAGATGAAGAACGGTGTCCAGTCGATGTACTCGGCCAGGGTCGCCAGGTCGATGTCGTCCAGCACCTGGGTACCGGTGAAGCTCGGCTTGGGCGCGACGTAGCCGTTCCATTCGAAGGCCGGCTTGTTGGCGATGGCGTCTGCATAGCCCAGGCGCTCGGTGCGCGAGGCGCGGGCCGAGGTACGCTCGCGCACCACCACGTATTCCTCGCGGGTCTTGCGCACGAAATCGGCCTTCAGCTCCTTGGACAACAGCTGGGTGGCCACGCCCACGGCGCGCGAGGCGTCGGTGACGTAGACCACCGCGTCGTTGCTGTACTGCGGGTCGATCTTCACCGCGGTGTGGGCCTTGGAGGTGGTGGCGCCACCGATCATCAATGGCAAGGTGAAGCCCTGGCGCTGCATTTCCTTGGCGACATGCACCATCTCGTCCAGCGAGGGAGTGATCAGGCCGGACAGGCCAATGATGTCGCACTTCTCGGCGATGGCGGTCTGCAGGATTTTCTCCGCCGGCACCATCACGCCGAGGTCGACGATGTCGTAGCCGTTACAGCCCAGCACCACGCCGACGATGTTCTTGCCAATATCGTGTACGTCACCCTTGACCGTGGCCATGAGGATCTTGCCCTTGGCTTCCGGCTTGTCGCCTTTCTCCGCCTCGATGAAGGGAATCAGGTGGGCAACGGCCTGCTTCATAACGCGGGCAGACTTGACCACCTGGGGCAGGAACATCTTGCCCGAGCCGAACAGGTCGCCGACCACGTTCATGCCGCTCATCAGCGGGCCTTCGATGACCTCGATGGGGCGCGCGCATTGCTGGCGGCACTCCTCGGTGTCTTCGACGATAAAGGCAGTGATGCCTTTGACCAGCGCGTGTTCCAGGCGCTTGTCCACCGGCAGCGAGCGCCACTCCTCGTTCTCGACTTCCTTGACGGCGCCGTCGCCCTTGTACTTGTCGGCGATGGCGAGCAGGGCGTCGGTGCCGCCGGATGTGCGGTTGAGCACCACATCCTCGACCTTGTCGCGCAGCTCCTTGGGAATCTCGTCGTAGATTTCCAGTTGGCCGGCGTTGACGATGCCCATGGTCAGGCCGTTCTGGATCGCGTAGTAGAGAAATACCGAGTGGATCGCTTCACGCACCGGGTTGTTGCCGCGAAACGAGAACGACACGTTGGAGACGCCACCCGAGCTCAGCGCATAGGGCAGGTTGTCGCGAATGAAGGCGCAGGCCTCGATGAAGTCCACGGCGTAGTTGTTGTGCTCTTCGATGCCGGTGGCCACGGCGAAGATGTTCGGGTCGAAGATGATGTCTTCCGGCGGGAAGCCCACTTCGTTGACCAGAATGTCGTAGCTGCGCTGGCAGATTTCCTTCTTGCGCGCGGCGGTATCGGCCTGGCCGACCTCGTCGAAGGCCATTACCACCACGGCGGCGCCGTAGCGCTTGCACAGCTTGGCGTGGTGCTTGAACTGCTCGACGCCTTCCTTCATCGAGATCGAGTTGACGATGCCCTTGCCCTGGATGCACTTGAGGCCCGCTTCGATCACTTCCCACTTGGAGGAGTCGATCATGATCGGCACGCGCGAGATGTCCGGCTCACCGGCGATCAGGTTGAGGAACCTGACCATGGCGGCCTTGGAGTCGAGCATCCCTTCGTCCATGTTGATGTCGATCACCTGAGCGCCGGCTTCCACCTGCTGCAGGGCGACTTCCAGTGCCTCGGTGTAGTTCTCCTCGCGGATCAGGCGGGCGAACTTGGCCGAGCCGGTGATGTTGGTACGCTCGCCGACGTTGACGAACAGCGAGTTGCGGTCGATGGTGAAGGGCTCGAGGCCCGACAGGCGGCAGGCCTTGGGAATCTCTGGAATGGTGCGAGGTTGGTACTTGGCGACCGCCTCGGCAATGGCCTGGATATGCCCTGGCGTGGTGCCGCAGCAACCGCCAATGATGTTGAGAAAGCCGCTGGCGGCGAACTCTTCGACCACCGCAGCCATCTCGGCAGGCGATTCGTCGTACTCGCCGAAGGCGTTGGGCAGGCCGGCGTTGGGGTGCGCAGAGACGTGGGTGTCTGCCTTGTTCGACAGTTCTTCCAGGTAAGGGCGCAGGTCTTTGGCGCCAAGGGCGCAGTTCAGACCGACGGAGATAGGGTTGGCGTGCCGTACCGAGTTCCAGAACGCCTCGGTGGTTTGGCCGGACAGTGTACGGCCGGAGGCGTCGGTGATGGTGCCGGAAATCATGATCGGCAACTCGACGCCGTCTTCATCGAACACTTGCTGCACGGCGAAGATCGCCGCCTTGGCGTTGAGGGTGTCGAAGATGGTCTCGATCAGGATCAGGTCGGCGCCGCCTGCGATCAGGCCGCGAGTGGCCTCGGTGTAGTTGTCTACCAGTTCATCGAAGGTAACGTTGCGGTAGCCGGGATCGTTAACGTCAGGGGAAATCGAGCAGGTACGGCTGGTCGGGCCAAGCACGCCGGCGACGAAGCGCGGGCGATCCGGGGTTTCCAGGGTCTTGGCGTCGGCCACTTCACGAGCTACACGGGCACCGGCGACGTTCAGCTCATAGGCCAGGCCCTCCATGCCGTAGTCGGCCTGGGATACCTGGGTGGCATTGAAGGTATTGGTTTCCAGTATGTCGGCGCCGGCATCCAGATAAGCCTTCTCGATGGCTGCGATGATCTGCGGCTGGCTGAGCAGCAGCAGGTCGTTGTTGCCTTTGACGTCGCTCGGCCAGTCGGCGAAGCGCTCACCGCGGTAGTCGGCCTCTTCCAGCTTGTAGCTCTGGATCATGGTACCCATGCCGCCATCGAGGATCAGGATGCGCTCCTTCAGGGCTTGCTGGAGGGCTTGGAGGCGGGCGCTGCGATCGGACATGAGAACTACCTGAGCAAAGCGGAAACAAAGGTGGGCGATGATAGCAAAGCTGCAGGGTTCTGGAGCACCAGCGGGCTTTTCATGAATTTCATTCATGTTGCTGGAGGCGCCGTCTCGTTAGAATTGCCAGCATCGCACTCAAGGACGTGGCCATGCTCAAGCCCGCTGCTCTGTTTCTTCTTTCTTTCGCAGCCGGCCTGGCCCGTGCGGAAGCGATTTCCTATATCGATGACGTCCAACCGATCCTCACCCACAAATGCGTAGCCTGCCATACCTGTTATGACGCGCCGTGCCAGCTCAATCTGGGCAGTGGCGAAGGTATTGCGCGCGGCGCCAGCAAGCAACTGGTGTACGACGGTACGCGCAGCAAGGCGCAAGCGACCACTCGGCTTTATCTGGATGCACAGGGCGAGGCGGCCTGGCGCCAGCGCGACTTTCATTCGGTGCTCGATGGCGAGAACGGCCAGGCTGCGCTGATCAAGCGCATGCTGGAGCTGGGTCGCAGTCAGCCACTGGAGCCCAATGCCAAGCTCCCGGACAATCTCGACGTAGCCATCACCCGCAGCAACAGTTGCCCATTGCCGGGGGAGTTCGCCGCCTATGCGCAGAAGAATCCCCATGGCGGCATGCCGTTCGCCGTGGCGGGGCTGAACGATGACGAGTACGCCACCCTGGAGCAGTGGCTGGCACAGGGCGCGCCGGTCGCCGAGCAGGCGCTTACGCCCAGCGCGGTCGAGTTGCGTCAGGTGGCGGAGTGGGAAAGTTTCATGAATGCGCCCGGTGCGCGGCAGGATCTGGTTGCGCGCTGGCTGTACGAGCATTTGTTCCTCGCGCATCTGCACTTCGAGGGCGGGGAGCCCGGGCACTTCTTCCAGATGGTCCGTTCGCGTACCCCTAGCGGCAAACCCATCGATCCTATCGCCACGCGCCGCCCCAACGACGATCCGGGCACCGAGTTCTACTACCGGCTATGGCCGATCCAGGGCGTGATCGTGCACAAGACGCATATCACCTACCCACTGGGTGACGCCAAGCTGGCACGGGTCAAGGAGCTGTTCTTCGGCGAAGACTGGGCGCTGGACGCTGTGCCGGGTTACGGCGCACAACGCCGCGCCAACCCCTTCGAAACCTTCGCCGCGATTCCGGCGCGTTCGCGCTATCAGTTCATGCTGGATAACGCCGAGTACTTCGTGCGTACCTTCATCCGTGGTCCGGTGTGCCGCGGGCAGATCGCCACTGACGTGATTCGCGACAACTTCTGGGCCGTGTTCCAGGCGCCGGAGCACGATCTCTACATCACCGATGCCAATTACCAGCGCGAGGCCACGCCGCTGTTGGCCATGCCCGGCCAGTTCGACGATATCGGCGATCTGCTGGGCTTGTGGCGCAACTATCGCGACAAGCGCAACGATTACGAGAACCTGCGCAAGGACGCTTACGCCGACGCACCTCCTGCGGACTGGGCACATATCTGGAGCGGCAATGACAACGCGCTGCTGTCGATCTTCCGCCAGCACGACAGTGCCTCGGTGCGTAAAGGCCTGCTCGGCGAGATTCCGCAGACCCTCTGGTGGATGGATTACCCGCTGCTGGAGCGCACCTACTACCAACTGGTGGTCAACTTCGACGTGTTCGGCAACGTTTCGCACCAGGCGCAGACGCGGTTGTATTTCGATCTGATCCGCAATGGCGCCGAAGTGAACTTTCTGCGCCTGCTGCCAGCGCGCTCACGTGAGGCCTACCTGGATGACTGGTATCAGAACAGCGGCAAGTTAAAGATGCTGCTGGACTACACCTCAGTCGATCATCGTTCACCGAGCGCCATTGGCCTGACCGGTGACGATCCGAAGAAGCAGTTCGCCGAACAGCTGCTGCAGCGCTACGCCAAGCTCAACGCGCGTCCTGACCCGATCAACCGCTGCACAGGCGCGCAGTGTTATCGCGACGGTTTGCCCAGGGAGCTGCAAGATGTCGAGCAGACGTTGGCGCGCCTGGCCAGTCGTCCGGCGGGCGGCTTGCGGGTGATTGATCAACTGCCAGAAGCGACGATGTTGCGGGTAGAGCTGAGCGATGGCTCGCGCGAGATCTACAGCCTGCTGCGCAACCGTGCGCACAGCAACGTGGCGTTCATGCTGGGAGAGGAGCTGCGCTATCAACCGCGCCTGGACACCCTGACCATCTACCCGGAAGTGCTGAGCAGCTATCCGAATTTCCTGTTCACGGTCAAAGCGGGGGAGGTGGATGCCTTCGTCAAGCAGATGGAAGCTGTCAGCGACGCAAAATCCTTCGAGCAAATCGTCGAGCGCTGGGGTGTACGGCGCAGTCATCCCGAGTTCTGGCGCTATTTTCACGATCTCGCCGAGCATATTCGCGAAACCCAGCCGCTGGAGACAGGCGTGCTGGATATGAACCGCTACCAGAACCTCTAAATGCACCGGAGCGCGCGTGAAGTGCGCTCCAGGTTGCTTGTCGCATGGCGGCTATGGCTACGATCAATTCCTACTAATTTAGTTGGGCTTTAACCGGGCGGCGCTCTGGCGTACACTGCGTCCATGTTCGCGAGGAGTTGCCATGAGCGCCATCATCATTACCCAAGCTGCCGAAGATTACCTGGCCGAGCTGCTGAGCAAGCAGGACACTCCGGGTATCGGCATCCGAGTTTTCATCACCCAGCCAGGTACGCCTTACGCGGAAACCTGCATTGCCTACTGCAAGCCGGGTGAGCAGAAGCCTGAAGACACCGCCGTTGGCCTGGCCAGTTTCACCGCCTGGATCGATGGCGTCAGTGAGCCTTTCCTGGAAGACGCAGTCGTCGACTACGCCACCGATCGCATGGGCGGCCAGTTGACCATCAAGGCGCCGAACGCCAAGGTGCCGATGGTCAACGAAGACAGTCCGCTCAACGAACGCATCAACTACTACCTGCAGACCGAGATCAATCCCGGCCTGGCCAGCCATGGCGGCCAGGTGACGCTGATCGACGTGGTCGAAGAGGGCATTGCCGTGCTGCAGTTCGGCGGTGGTTGCCAGGGCTGTGGCCAAGCCGATTACACCCTCAAGGAAGGCATCGAGAAAACCCTGCTCGAGCGCATTCCAGAGCTCAAGGGGGTGCGTGACGTGACCGACCACAGCAATCGCGAGAATGCCTACTACTGATAGGCGTCTTGCACATGAAAAAGGGGCGACTGGAGTCGCCCCTTTTTCATTTCAGGCCTTGAGTACACGTTTGCTGGAGGCGGGGAAGCGTTCGAGCTTTTCGGCCGGGCGAATCGGCCGCTTCACCAGTTCGCCGCCGCAGTTCGGGCAGCGTAGCGCCAGGATGGATTCGGCGCAGGAGCGGCAGAAGGTGCACTCGAAGGAGCAGATCAAGGCGTCAACACTGGACGCAGGCAGATCGCAGTCGCAGTTCTCGCAGTTGGGGCGCAGTTCAAGCATGGCGCGAGGCTCGGCACAGTGGGTGATCGCAGCAGTCTGCAGTCGCTGGCGGCCAAGCGCAACGGGCAAATCTGGGGGCGCGCAAGGCGCCCCGACGGGGTTTATTCCGGCATGCTCCAAGGCGCCAGGTCAAAACCCTGGCTGCGCAGCTCATCACGAGAGCGCTGCAGTGCGTCTTCCAGCTGTTGCGGGTCGCTGTAGGTGGCGCTGGACAGCTGGGTGCGGCCGAGCAGGCGGGTGTTGGTGCGGTCGATGACGCTGATGCTGACGACGCCGGTGCCGTCCTGCGGAGCCCAGGCCACGCACTGGAACGGGCGGAAGGCGCGATCGGCAATCAGCAGGGCTTCGTTGAAACGCAGCGGTGTGTTCATGGGGTCGGTTTCTCCGAGTTGTTCCCAACAATCAATGGCGGCCAACAGGTTATTGATGTTGGCCTTTCAATGTTGTTGATGAACTCAGTAGACCCATAAGTCACACATGGCTGAAAAAAGTTTTATTACCGGCGTAGTGTGCCTTGATAAAAACTTCAGGCGTCTCGCCGGCTACAACTTTCTACTGCGAAAGTTCCACCTCTGTTTCTTGCGTAACTGGCTGCGGCGCAACGTTAGCGAGGGCTGGGGCGTTGCGCTGATGGCGATAGGCGCTTACCGCCTCATATACCGATTTGCGCAAACGGTTTATGCCCCCGATAGGCCGGTGTTCAGGAAGTGCGTGCCAGGGGTTGAAGGACAAATTATCGCAGAACAGGTTTTGTTCGCGGCTATCGAAGTCCTGCGGGTGTACGGTAATACGCGCAACGCTCTCGAAGGGCGATATCTTTTCACTCCATTCGACAGTCGGATCTTCGATGGGCATGTAGTACTGCGCGTTCTGCTTTTGCACCTGAAGTTCAAAACACGCCGGCGCACGGTCCAGTGACAACTGCTGGTAGAGCGCATTACGCAGGAAGTTGGGCAGGTCGGTGTTTTGTTCCGGCAGCTCGTAGGGTGGGCAATTCTGTGGGGCGGGCACCACGCGGTACTTGATGTTCAATTCGCCGAGCTTGAACGGCGCGATGGAGTTGTAGGTAGTGGCCACGGGGCTCTCTGGCGCCGGAGCCAGGGTCTTCAGGGCGATAATCAGGTGGCGTGCCTCCCAGGTGCGCGGGTCCCAGCTTGGGAAGAAAGCCTGGACCTTCTTGCCATCTGCCTGAGCGGCGAAATTGGTGCGGTACTCGGCCACGTCGCGAACGAAGAAGGCTGGATGGTTGAACATCACGAAATCCTGTTCGCCAGCATGCGCCGGGCTCTTCATGAGTTTCTCGCCAGGCACGTCGAGCAGTTTGATGGCCATGCCGCGCGCATCACGGGCACGGTCGAACTGCGGGTAAGCGTTGCCGTTGGACAGGCGCATCCAGGCCTGCCAGGTATGCCCGGGCTCGCTGAACACGCCTTGGCGCAGTGACTCGTCCAGTGTATCCAGCACCTGCACCTCGGCTTTGACGCAGCCGTGGGCCTTGGCATGCGCATCGCGCAGTACGCGGGTGTTATCACGGTGTTGCTCGACGATGCGTACCGCATCTTCGATGATCAGCCTGGTCAGCGCGGCCTCATCCGGCTCGATCTGTTCTTGCGTGGAGACCGGGCCGGAGAATTTCCAGGCGTAATAGGCTTCGCCCAATCCCCAACCAACCAGGCCGACCAGAACGACGGTGAGCAGCAGTTTGCCGAGCAGGCGGCCGAGCCAGAGCCAGAAGCGTTTCAACATCGTTGCAATCCTTGTTCTCGAACCTATTGGTTGAAATCAGCCTTCGCAGCTCGGACCGGGCGTCCAGGCTTGTACCGGCACGTCACTGAGCTGGTTTTCCAGGTCAGCGTTGCCGAGCACCTTGAGGTATTCGATCAGCGCCAGGCGTTCGTCCGGCGACAAGGCGCGCCCGATGACGCCCTCCTGACGGCAGCCATCGCGGAACTCATGGCCACCATTGCCATTGCCGGTAACGCGGGTATCGAGCAGGAAACCACCCGGGAACTTGTCGCTGCGATAGCCCACGCGTACCGGGTCGAATTCGAAATTACCGACCCAGAACTGGGCCTGCCGTTCGTATACAGGAGAGAGCAGCTCGAACAGATTGGGCACCGATCCGTTGTGCAGGAAGGGCGGGGTGGCCCAGATACCATCGAGTGGGCGGGCCTTGTAGCCTCGCTTTTCCTGAACGCCGATGGGCAGGCCATAGCCGTCCATTTCCTTGCGCTGGCGTGGCCCGATACCGGCGTCCTGATAGGCGCGGTTCTCCACATAAGCAGTGATATAGGCCAGGCCCTTGGCGCTGGAGATACTCTTGAAATCGACCTCATCGAGGCTGGCGCCGTACAGACGCACGTCCAGCTTCGACAACTCAGCCTTGGTCCAGCCCAGGCGACTGATGTCGAAACGATGGTCAGCGATGTTGTCGGCGGTAGTTGGGTCGGTGCCGACGATGCTGATCGGTACGACGCGCATCTTCCACTCAGGGTCGCGCGACGGTGCCAGGCGCTGGTCGCGCGGCTTGGGATCGGGGGCATGGCAATAGGCGCAATTCTCGGTGTAGAGCGCCTTGCCACGGCTGGCCAGCGGCAGATCCACCTTGCCGAATACAGCCTCTGGCCACTTGGGCGGCTGCAGCCGTTTCAAGGTTTCCTCAAGGGTGTAGAGGTCATGCAGGCGCACGCTGGAGGCGTAGCGATCAGCCTCGGCAACGCCTTTGCCGTGTTCGTCGAGCAGATGCAGGCTGGCGCCTACGCCAAGGGCTTCGCCAACGTTGCGCGCCATCGGTTGCATGGCCGAGCCATTCCATTGCACCCAGTCGAATTTCCAGATGTCCCAGAGTTGCGGGTAGCTGACCGGAGCATTGGCGACGCGGTAGTTGGCGTCATCCAGTACATCGCCGAACACGGTATTGGCGATGCGACCGAATGCATCGGTACGGCCAAAGCCTTCTTCGGTCGGATACAGGCCACGGTGCCAGTCGTTGAAGGCAGTTGCCAGCAGCCGGTCTAGCACCTGCTTGAAATCCTCGCGCAGTTGGTCACGGCCTTGCGGGTATTGATCGCCCAGGACTTCCTGGGCAAAACGACGGAATTTCAGCGGGTTGTAATAGGTGAAGGCCATGCTCATACCCAGCGCCTGGCCAAAACCGCCGCCGCGTAGGGTCGGCACGGTAGAGGCTAGCGAGTGCAGGGCGGCACCACCGTCGATACGCACAGCCTGGCCTTTGTAGCGCAGCTCGCCGGTATGGCAGGCGGCGCAGCTAATATCGAGAAAGTGCTCGCCGCTTTCGCTGTCCTGGTGACGGGTAAAACCGACCGGCAGATTGCCGGGATTCAGAACGCTTGGCTGCTGCTTGGGATCGGTGAGAAAGCCGAAGCGGGCCAGATAATCGAGGCGGGCGAATTTCTCGGTACCGAACGGCATTTCCAGCGCGCTGAACCAGTCATAGCGCAGGCCTTTAACCGTGGTGCCCTGCGGCGTGTAGTAATAGGTCTGGCGCTGCTCTTCGCCCCACTGGTCCAGATAGTGCAAATCGCTGGGCTGCTGATAGGTCGGCAGGTTGGGGTTGGCGACGTAATACAGCGCCACCGCCAGGCCGATCAGCGCCAGCAAGATGAAAAGTTTCAGGGCACGGCGGAGCAGACGCATCGGAGACTTCCTTGTAGCGTTCTTATTAATTGGTCTGTTATGCCAATACTGCAGACTGTTGGCAAGGTGCCATCGCCTTGATCATGAAAACTCTGCAATAACCAGTAGGAACAATGCATATAGAGAAATGATCCATGAAGCGTCAAAGTTCTTGCTAGCTTTACGTTTGAGAGCGCCAAATTGTTGTTTTTATTGGGATTACAAAATAATGGCGCCAAGGATGGAGTATGTTGGAGGTTGTTTCCGTCGCATCCCGGCAATTACTGATGCTCGATCCTTTCGATGCATGCGAAGCGCTGCTTCAACCATTGCAGGCCGCTGGCTGGTCAGTGCAGCACTGCACGCCAGAAACGCTCAACGGCCATTTAGGTGATGCACTCCTGCTTCACCTCGATCAGCGACCGAGTCATGCATTGCTCAAACAGCTGCAACTGACGGGACTGGGTTGCATCGTGCTGGCGGATGCCGAGCGATTGATGCAGATCGGCGGCGAAGAGCTGGTCGGCGAATGGTGTTTCGCCGCGCTGACATTGCCGGGGGAAATGCCCCGCTTACTAGAAACCTTGCAACAGGCGCAGGCAGCCACTCGCTTGCGCAGATTGAAAAGCGGACGACAACTGCCGCAGTTCTTGGGCAATTGCGGTGCAGCGCGCAGTCTGCGGCGGCAGCTGGATCGCCTGAGCCGTATCGAAGGGCCGCTACTTGTCAGTGGGGAACGTGGTAGCGGCAAGCATCTTCTGGCCCGTTTGCTCCATCAGCGCTCATCCTTTGCTGGCCAGGCCATGCGCGCTATCGACTGCGCCGAGCCTCTCGACGAGGCCGCGCTCGCCGCATCGAGCGTTACCAGCGTACTGCTCGAAAACGCCTCCCTGCTTTCTGCGGCTGACCAGCAAAGGTTGCTGGACTACCTGCAGCGCCATCCTCAAGCACATCTATTGACCCTGGACCGAGGCGAGTTGGTGCAGGCACTGCAGCAGGGACGTTTCAGGCGGGATCTGTTTCATCAATTGGCGGCGCAACAGCTACAAACGCCGAATCTGCGCGAACATCCAGGTGATCTGTCGCTGCTGGCCGAGCATTTCGCCAAACAGCACGGGGCGATGATCGGGCGGCATCACCGGCGTTTCAGTGAAGAAGCGATCGAAGCCATGATCAGCCATCCCTGGCCAGGCAATGTGCGCGAGCTGCGCAATCGCGTGATACGCGCACTGGTGCAGGCTCAAGGACGACAGATTCTTGCAGCCGACCTTGGCTTGCGCCCGGCACAGGTCAGCATCGACACCCCGGTAACGCTGGAGGACTACATACTACGGGCCGAGCGGCAGGCGCTGAACGACGTCCTGGGCCGCTACGCCAACAACATGAGCCAGGCGGCGCGGACGCTCGGGGTGTCTCGGCCAACCTTCTATCGCTTGCTGCACAAGCATCGCCTGCGCTGAGACTCATGGCTGTAACGCTTAAGAAACACTGCTAAGGTGCTCGGCACACCTATCGTCAAGGAGATCGTCATGCACCCGTTCGACGCCGAGAAGCCGCCGCAACTGGCCGTGTTGCTGGGTTATGCCGGATTGGTTCCATTCGTTGGCGGTGCGCTGGGTATCTGGGTGATTCCCATGGGCTGGCGACCTTTCGTGCTGGCTGCGTTGCTGGATTTCGCAGCCGTGATCCTGGCTTTCATGGGCGCCATCCACTGGGGGCTGGCGATGCGGGCGGAGGAAACCGACGAGAATGCCAAGTTGCAGTTGGGGCTCTCGGTGATCCCGCCCTTGTTGGGCTGGGCTGCACTGGCTGGCGGACTGCCGATGGGCTTGTCGCTACCGATTTTCCTTTTTGCCTTTATCGGCCTGTATCTGGCAGACATGCACGCGGTACGCGTAGGACTGGCGCCGCAATGGTATCCGGCACTGCGTACGCCGTTGACGCTGGTGGTGTGCCTGAGCCTGTTAGTGGCCTGGGCCAGCGTACTGATCCGCTGAGCCGAGCAGCGTTGCGACCTGCTTCAGCGCTGCCTGGCGCCTCTCGTCCCAGCCACCTGAAAGTTCGCAGAAACGCTGCCCGTTACCCTGCAGCCAGCCCCGGCAGGCCTGATGAAAAGCCTGGCGCTCTGCCAGCTGTGGCTGGCAACGCTGGCCATCTTCGACCCAGGGCACGCCAGCGGGGTCGAGCAACAGATGCTGGTCGTAGTGACGCGCCAGCAATTCGGCCTCCAACCACTGCGGACAGTCGCCAAACAGACATCGGCTCCAGAGCATGTTGCTCAGCAGGTGGGTGTCGAGGATCAGCAGCGGCGGTCTGGCTGCCCGCGCCGCGTCCTCCCAGGCCAACTGGCCGCGCGCGATCTCGGCGATGTCGGCGTAACAGGTATCGCGCTGCTGCTCATCGATGAAATGGCGCACGTACTCGCCCACCACCACGCCACCGAAGCGTGCCTGTATGTGCGCCGCCAGCCAGCTTTTGCCGCTGGACTCCGGCCCGGTCAGCACCAGTACCTTCATGGCGCGTACTGCAACGCCGGGTCGCGACGCCAGCTCAGCCAGCCGCTGATGGCCAATGCGGTGAAAGCAGCGTAGAGACCAGCAGTAAGGTACAGCTCGCTATAGAGGAAGAAGGCCACATAGCAGAGGTCTACCACCACCCAAAGTGCCCAGCATTGCAGGCGTTTCTGCGCCATCCACAGCTGCGCGACCAGGCTGAAGGCAGTCAGCGCCGAATCCAGCCAGGGTGAGCTGGCGTCGGTGTAGGTCGCCATGAGATAGCCGAGCAGCCCGGCACCGAGCGCGCCGATCAACAATCCAGTCAGGGCTTCGAGCATGCCCAGGCGGCTGACCTTGCGCCCATCATGGCGTTCGCCGCCACGGGTCCACTGCCACCAGCCGTAGAGCTGCAGCGCGGCGAACAACAGTTGCAGAAGCAGGTTGGAGTACAGGCGCCAGTCATAGAACAGCCAGGCGTAGAGCAACACCATCACCAGGCCGATGGGCCAGCACCAGGGGTTCTGTCTGACCGTCAGCCACACCGCGACGATGCCGAGCCCGGCAGCAACGAGTTCGAGCCAGGACATCCGGCGTCCTCAAATCAGAAAAGGGTGCAGATTGTACTGATGCCGGCGGTTCAGCACACCAGGCTGTCGGCTTGTCGATAGAGCATCAGCAGCTTGCGGGTGATGGTTTGCTGGATGTCGTCGCGCTCGAAGCTCGACAGCCGCTCCAGGCGCGCGAGTTGCAGGCGATGCAGGTGGATATAGGGCATCTGCTGGTCGAATTCGCGCAGGTCGCCCTTCATCAGCACCGGCAGGAACAGATCACCGATTTTCTTCTGGTTGCTGATGATCTGCGCCAGTGCCGGTTTGAAGGGCATGGTCTTGGGCGCAGGCCCATCGTCCTTGATCTGGGTGCTGAGCAGGAGCCCAGGTTTGCCCAGAACCTTGCCCGGCAACACGCACAGACCCGTCTTGCGGATGGCCTGGCTGTCGATGCCGTGCAGGGTGTCGTGGAAGGCATAGGGGTTGGGCAGCACCACCATCTTACGACCGAGATCGGTGGGGAAGTGCAGGCTGTAGTTGGTGTACAGCTGCCCCACCGATTCGGAATAGACGCACAGGCGATTCTCGAACAGCTTGATGAAACGCTCGGCCAGCTCGCGGCGGGCCATGCTGTCCAGGTCCCAGATCAGGTCCTGGTTCTGCGGCCGACTGAAATCGACCTCCTGATGTTGCATGCTGCTCATGCTCGACTCATACGCGGAATTGCCCAAGCAGACGATTGAGCTGGTCGGCCAGCTGTTTCAGGTGCTGGCTGGCCGCGCTCGACTGTTCGGCAGCCTCGGCGGTGTTGTGGGCCAGTGCTGCCGTCTGCGTGACGTTCTGATTGATGTCTTCCACCACGTGGGATTGTTGCAAGGTGGCGCTGGCGATCGAGGCGTTGAGCCCGGTCAGGTTGCGTAGCGATTGGGCGATCTGGGCGAGGCTCTCACCGGCCTGGCTGGCCTGCTCCACGGTCAGTTGGGAAGCGCGGCTGCTTTCGTTGATCACCTTGACGGCAGCCTCGGAGTTGCCTTGCAGGCGCTCGATCATACCTTGAATTTCAGCGGTGGACTGCTGGGTACGCTGCGCCAGAAGCCTCACTTCGTCCGCGACCACGGCGAAACCGCGGCCCTGCTCACCGGCGCGGGCAGCCTCGATGGCGGCGTTGAGGGCGAGCAGGTTGGTTTGCTCGGCGATGGAACGGATCACCTCCAGCACGCTGCCGATCTGCGTGCTCTCGCTGGCCAGTGATTGAATCACCTCGACGGCCTTGTCGATGGTGCCCGACAACTGATCGATCTGGCGCAGGCTCGCCTCGATGTTCTGCTGGCCCTGGCTGGCCTGGTCCTCGGCGGTATGCATCTCGCTGGAGGCGTGCTCGGCGTTCTTCGCCACGTCTTGTACGCCGTAGGTCACCTCGTTGACGGCGGTCGCCACCAGCTCCATCTGCTGCGCCTGTTGCTGGCTGTGGCGCTGCGCTTCGCTGGAGATGTCGCCAAGCGAGCGGGCAGCCTGATCGAGCGAGCCTGCCGAATCGAGCATCTGCCTGATCACATGGCGCAGCTTCGCGGTGAAGGCGTTGAAATAGGTCGCCAGGGCGGTCAATTCGTCACGCCCGTGGGTGTCGAGGTTGCGAGTCAGGTCACCTTCGCCGCTGGAAATGCTGGCCATGGCGTCCACTGCGGCCTGCAGCGGCTGCACGATGCTGCGAGTGATCAGCACCACCAGTCCAGTCAGGAGCAGGGCGATCAGCAGACCGATGCTCATGGCTTTCACCGCCTGGGCTCGGAACTCCACCTGTACGTCATCGACATAGACGCCGGAGCCGATGATCCAGCCCCAGGGCTGGAACAGCTCGACGTAGGAGATTTTCGGTACCGGGTCAGTGGCGCCAGGTTTCGGCCAGCGGTAGTCGACCTGGCCGGCTCCCTGGCTGCGGGTGATGGCGACCATCTCGTTGAACAGCGCCTTGCCGTCCGGATCCTTGAAACCTGAAAGGTTCTGGCCCTCAAGCTTGGCATTCATCGGATGCATGAGCATGACCGGGGTCTGGTCGTTGATCCAGAAGTACTCCTGGCCGTCGTAGCGTAAACCGCGCACCACTTCCATGGCCTGCTTCTGCGCCTCTTCGCGGCTCAGGCTGCCGGCGCTTTCCAGGCTATGGAAGTGCTTGAGAATACCGGCCGCACTCTGCACCACATGCTCGGTCTTTTCCGATTTGCCGGCGTAAAGATCGATGTGGATCTGGCGCAGCATGTAGGCGCCCTGCAAGATCAGCGTCAGAATGGCCAGCGCCAGGATCAGCCATAGACGGCGGCTGATAGGAAGACTACGTAAGCTGTTCATGGACGAATTCCTGATTGTTGTAATTGTCGGCTTCAGGGCTGCCTCGAAGGGCGCAGAGCAATACTGTCACATCGAGGCATTATTCACTCTAGTTGTCTGATAGCATTTCGGCAGCCCGGCGCAGAACCTGAATGAGCACCGGGCTAGACCGTTGCAAGGAACCTCCATGACGGTTTTGTGTCCCAGGGCCGGGGCCACGCTCCACGTTCTGAGTTTTACGCGTAGGTAGTTGCCGCGCTTTGGGGGATTTGATGGATTTCTGGGTGGCCTTTCAGGCTCTGATTCTGGGCATAGTGGAAGGCTTGACCGAGTTCTTGCCGATTTCCAGCACCGGGCACCTGATCGTGGTCGGTGACTTGCTGGGCTTCAATGGCGAAAAGGCGACGGCGTTCAAGATCATCATCCAGCTCGGTGCCATCCTGGCGGTCATCTGGGAGTTTCGAGCCAAGGTGCTCGGCGTCGTCGTCGGTTTGCCCAGCGACCCGAACGCGCAGCGTTTCACCTTCAACCTGCTGCTGGCATTTATTCCTGCGGTGATTTTTGGCCTGGCCTTCGCCGATCTGATCGAGCATTGGCTGTTCAATCCGATCACAGTGGCCATGGCGTTGATCATCGGCGGCATCATCATGCTCTGGGCGGAGAAGCGCGAACACGCGATCAAGGCCGAAACGGTCGACGACATGACCTGGAAGCTGGCATTGAAGGTTGGCTTTGCGCAATGTCTGGCACTGATTCCGGGGACGTCGCGTTCGGGCGCCACCATCATCGGCGGCCTGGTGTTTGGTTTGTCGCGCAAGGCCGCGACCGAGTTCTCTTTCTTTCTGGCCATGCCGACCATGGTCGCGGCTACGGTCTATTCGCTGGTCAAGTACCGCGACATCCTGCAGATGAGCGACTTGCCGATCTTCGCCATCGGTTTCGTCAGCACCTTCATCGTGGCGATGATTACCGTGCGCGCACTGCTCAAGTTCATCACCAGCCACAGTTATGCGGTGTTCGCCTGGTACCGCATTGCCTTCGGCCTGGTGATTCTCGCCACCTGGCAGCTGCACCTGATCGACTGGAGCACGGCGCAACCGTGATCGGTACCGAACGCAAGGGGCGCCTTAAAAGCTGGGATGACGCCAAGGGTTTTGGTTTCATCCAGCCGCTGAGCGGCGGTGCTGAAGTCTTCGCGCACATCTCGGTGATGCGCGGTGATCGCCGCCCGCAGCCGGGCGACGAAGTGCTGTTCATCGAGGGGCGTGACGAAAGAGGACGGCCACGTGCCGAGCACTTGCGCCTGGCTGGTGAGCTCAGCCTCGATCGCCAGTCTATCCGGCGCAAACCGAAAACGCCCGGCACGGCGGCACTGGTAGTGCGAAAGGCTGCTGCCAAATCCACGCACCGGTCAGCGACTCAAGGCTCCATCCAGAACTTCTCTAGCAAGGCCTTGGTGCTCGCTTTGCTGTGCATCCTGCCATTGCTCGGCTGCGTGACGCTGTTCGGCAAGGGGCTCTGGTGGGTATTGCCGCTTTATCTGCTGGCCAGTCTGCTGAGTTTCCTGCAGTACTGGCTGGATAAACGCAGCGCTCAGAGCGGTGACCGGCGCACGGCGGAAAACACCCTGCATCTGGTCGAACTGGCTGGTGGTTGGCCAGGTGCGCTGATCGCTCAGCAGACATTCCGGCACAAGACGCGCAAGGCTTCCTATCAGGCTGTTTTCTGGCTGATCGTCGCAGTTCATCAACTGTTCTGGATCGATCTGCTGCTGCTCGACGGTACCTACATCGCCCGCCACATACCCTTATTCGTCCAGTAGCAGGCCGGGTTGCAGGCGCTTGGGCAGGCGGCGCACCACCAGTTGATGCGAGCGCGTCAGCATCTGGCGCAGCTCATCGTCGCCCAGCGGCGGCCGGTGGGCGCTCATACTGATCCAGTAAGCACGAGCCAGATACGGGGCAGGGCGGATGCCCGGACGGTCTACATGACCGAGAAACAGGTCGTTATCGACCTTGAAGGCCAGATCCTCGCCAAGAAAATCAAGAATGGCGAACATCTTGTTGCCAGCCACCGAGAACACCCGGTTGCTGCCCCATTTGAGGTCTTCGCGGGCCCCGGGCAGGGCGAGGCAGAAGGCGGCGATCTGATCCGGTGTCATGGGTCTTTCCCTGGCGGTACGCAGGTCAGTCTATAGAAGGCTGAAGAGCCTGCGTAGGCGCGCTCCGTTTTCGCCGGCAGGCGATCCATTGTGTCGCTGCCTGCGCGCGTTCAGGCAGATCGCCCGCAGCAGCGCCGGCAAGCCTCAGGGCCCGCTTTGGCGCCGCCCGGTTGTCTTGTAGACTCTGCCTCCCCGTGGTCACCGCTCGTCCGAGCCCCGTCGATACCCGCCATGAGTGCCCGTCGCCGTCTGCGCTTCTCTCCCTGGCTGCTGCTGAGCCTGTTGCTGTGCTGGTCGACATGGGCCGGTGCCGTCCCTCTCGATGTCGCGCAGCCGAGCGAGCAGCCGCTGTCGCTGACCACCCATGCCGGAATGCTGGAGGATGCCTCGCGGGCGCTGCAGCTTTCGGACGTGCGATCAGCAGAGATGGCCGCACGTTTCCGTTATCAGGAGTCCCCCAGCGCTTCCTTCGCCCTGGGCTTCACCCGTTCGGCCTACTGGTTCCGTCTAGAGCTGGGCAACGCCAGCGATCAGTCGTTGACGCGCCTGCTGGTGGTCGACAACCCGCGTATATCCCTGGTCGATGCGTACGTGCCGGACGGGCAGGGTGGCTACCGCACCTGGTTCACCGGCGCGGATCGCCCGCAGACGGGCAAGGCCTACGCCAACCGCAACTTCGTTTTCCCGCTGCACCTACCGGCGCACGCGCAACAGGTGGTGTACCTGCGCGTCGAGTCGAGCATCGGCCTGCACGTACCGCTACAACTCTGGACGGCCGACGCGCTGCGCGGCTACGAGCGCGAAGACGATATGGCCCGCGCCGGCTACATGGGCATCGCCGTCGCGATGCTGCTGTTCAATCTGATGCTGTTCATCGCCCTGCGAGATCGCCTCTATCTGCTCTATGTGACTTTCGTGCTGATCACCGCCAGCGCCCTGACGATCAAGAACGGCATGGCACCGGACTGGACGCTGCTCGGCCTGCCGCTCAACGGCAACGTGGTCTACTACTCGGCGGTCTCGTTGACCTTGAGCGCCATGCTGCTGTTCATGCGCGGCATGCTGCAGACCGCGCGCCTGCTGCCACGGGTCGATCCTGGCTTGCGCGCGTTGATTGCTCTGTATCTGCTTTCGCCGCTGATCTATGCCTTCGCGCTGCCCCAGGTGTCGCGCGTGGCCATCGTGGTCAACCTGCTCACTGCCTTCGTCATGCTCGGCGTGGGCCTGGCCTGCGCCCTCAAGCGTCAGCGCAGCGCCTACTTCTTCCTCGCTGCCTTCGGCCTGCTGATCCTCGGCGGTGCCAGCACCAGCCTGCGCGCCATGGGCCTGTTGCCGACCAACGCCTTCACGGTCGACGGCCTGCAGCTCGGCTCGTCGCTGGAGATGCTGTTGCTGGCCTTCGCCCTGGCCGACCGCATCAACGTCATGCGCCAGGAAAAACTGCAGGCCCAGGCCAGGTTGTTGCAAACCCGGGAGCAATTGGTGGATACCCTGCAACGGTCCGAGCGCGAACTGGAGCAACGCGTCGCCGCGCGCACCGAAGAGCTGCAGGTGCTCAACAGCCGTCTGGAGACCCTGAGCCTGACCGATGCCTTGACCGGCATCGCCAATCGTCGCCACTTCGACGAGGTGCTAGACAAGGAATGGAAGCGCGCCCAGCGCGTCGGCGAGCCGTTGGCCCTGGCCGTGCTGGATGTCGACTGGTTCAAGACCTACAACGACCACTACGGCCACCCGGCTGGCGACAGCTGTCTGCAGCAGATCGCGCAAACCCTGGCCGCCACCATCAGCCGTTCTACCGATCTGGTGGCGCGCTATGGCGGCGAGGAGTTCGTCTTTCTCGCGCCGTCGACCGGGCCCGATGGGGCGCACAGCATGGCCGAGAAACTGGTCCGGGCCGTCGAGGCCCTGGCGTTGCCACATGAGCGCTCGCCTTTGGGCCACGTCAGTATCAGTGTCGGCATTGCCTCGATGCGAAACGATGGCAACAGCCCGGCACAAACGCTCGTGCAGCGGGCCGATGCGGCGCTGTATCGGGCCAAGGCACAAGGCCGTAATCGGGTGGAGTGCGGCTGAGAGAAATAAAAAAGCCCCAGAGCATCGAACCCTGGGGCTGAGGAGGGTCGGCATGCGCCGACCGGGGAGAGTGGGTTCAGGCCTGAGGCTGCCAGCCGCCGCCGAGCGCCTTGTAGATCGCGACGATACCGCTGTAGAGCTCGACCTCAGCCGAGGCCTGGGCATCTTCGGCGGCCAGGCGCTCACGTTCGGCGTCCAGCAGCACGAGGAAATCCACCGTGCCTTCGCGATAGCGGATCGCGGCCTGATCGGCTGCAGCACGACTGGCTTCGGCCTGGCGCACCAGGGAAACCAGGCGCTGCTGGCGCTTGGCGTAGTCGCTGAAGGCGTTTTCAGACTCCTCCAGTGCCAGCAATACCTGCTGTTCGTACTGCGACAGCGCGCCATCAGCCTCGGCTTCGGCGCCGCGCAGGCGCGCTCGTACGCTGCCGAGATCGAAGGCCGCCCAGCTGATGCTCGGCGCTACGCCCCAGGCACGGGCTGCTGATGAACCCAGCTGCGAGCCGCGCCCGGCGGTAAAGCCGAGAAAGCCGGAGAGGCTGACCCGCGGGAACAGGTCGGCAGTCGCCACGCCGACTTCGGCGGTTGCCGCCGCCAGCTGCCGCTCGGCCGCCTGGATGTCCGGGCGACGGCGCAGCAGTTCGGCCGGGTTGCCGATAGGCAAGGCTTTGGCGATCACCGGCAGGGGTTTGGGTGACAGGTCGATCTGCAGCTGTTCCGGGCGCTGGCCGAGCAGGGTGGCGATGCGGTTCTGCGCCCGCACCTGCTGCGCCTGCAGTTGCGGCAGGCTGGCTTCGGTGGCGGCCAGGCGCGCATCGGCGCGCAGGACGTCCAACTCGTTGCCGACGCCGGCGTCGCGCAACTGCTCGGTGATGGAGCGCGAATCCTGCTGGTTCTTCAGGTTCTCGCGGGCGATGCTTTCGCGCAGCTGTGCGCCACGCAGGGTGCCGTAGGCATCAACCAGCTCGGCGATCAGGCTGACCTGCAACTGGTAATAATCCGCTTCGGCCACTTCGATGCGCGCTTCACTGGCTTCCAGTTGGCGCTGGATACGGCCGAACAGGTCCACTTCCCAGGCCATGTCCAGGCCCAGGTCGTAGCGTTCCTGACGGATACGTTCGTCCGTAGTCGGAGGCTGCTGGGCCTTGCCGAACTCGCCGCTGGCTCGGCTGGTGACGGTTGGGAGGCGGTCGTTGGCCACGTCATCGCGTATCGCCCGTGCTGCACGCAGGCGGTTGAACGCCACGCGCAGTTCACGGTTGTCCTGCAGCGAACGCTGCACCAGCTGGTTCAGCGTCGGGTCGTCGAACTGCTGCCACCAGGCGGCTTCGAAGCGACTGCGGTCGTAATCGGCCGCTTCCAGCGCGGCAATGCGCGCTGGATCGGTCACGGGCGCTCGATAGTCCGGGCCGACGGCGCACGCCGACAGCGCCAGGGTCAGGAGAGCGGGGGCAAAGGCTTTCATGCATGCGACTCCTGCAGACGGGCGGCTTTGCGGGCTTCGCGTTTTTCGACGAAGCCGCGGATCAGGACATAGAACACCGGAGTCAGCAGCAGACCGAAGAAGGTCACGCCGATCATCCCGGAGAACACCGCCACGCCCATGGCATGGCGCATTTCGGCGCCTGCGCCGCTGGACAGCACCAGCGGCACTACGGCCATGATGAAGGCGATCGAGGTCATCAGGATCGGGCGCAGACGCAGGCGGCAGGCTTCCAGCACCGCTGCGACGTGATCGAGACCCTCTTCCTGTTTCTCCTTGGCGAACTCGACGATCAGAATGGCGTTCTTGCAGGCCAGGCCTACCAGCACGATCAGGCCGATCTGGGTGAAGATGTTGTTGTCGAGGCCCGCGATGATCACCCCGGTGATGGCGGTGAAGAGCACGATCGGCACGATCAGGATCACCGCCATTGGCAGGCTCCAGCTTTCGTACTGGGCGGCCAGCACCAGGAAGGCCAGCAACACGCAGAGCGGGAAGATGAAGATCGCGGTATTGCCGGCGAGGATCTGCTGGTAGGTCAGATCGGTCCACTCGAAGGTCATGCCGATCGGCAGTTCCTCATTGAGCAGCTTGGCGATAGCCGCTTCGGCCTGGCCCGAGCTGTAACCCGGCGCGGCGGCACCGTTGATCTCGGCGGTGAGGAAGCCGTTGTAGTGCATCACCCGGTCCGGGCCAGCGCTGTCATCGACCTTGACGAAGGTCGACAGCGGCACCATCTCGCCACGGTTGTTACGCACCTTGAGCTGACCGATCTGCTCCGGCTCCAGGCGGAATTGCTGGTCGGCCTGAACGTTGACCTGGTAAGTGCGGCCGAAACGGTTGAAGTCGTTGGCATACAGCGAGCCCAGGTACACCTGCAGGGTGTCGAAGATGTCGCTGATGGCCACACCATGGGTCTTGGCCTTTTCGCGGTCGATGGCGGCATCGACCTGCGGCACGTTGACCTGATAGCTGGTGAACACCGACATCGGGTTCAGCTCCGGCAACTGACGGGCCTTGTTGAGGATGTTCTGGGTCTGCGTGTACAGCTCTTCATAGCCCAGGTTGCCACGGTCCTGAATCTGCAGGCGGAAACCACCGATGGTGCCCAGGCCCTGTACCGGCGGCGGCGGGAAGATGGCGAGGTAGGCTTCCTGAATTTCACTGAACTGGCCGTTGAGCTCGGCGGCAATGGCGCCGGCAGACATGTTTTCGTCCTTGCGCAGGCTGAAGTCCTTGAGCGTGACGAAAACGATGCCGCTGTTGGGGCTGTTGGTGAAGCCGTTGATCGACAGGCCCGGGAAGGCCACGGTGTTTTCCACGCCCGGATGCTTGCCGGCGATTTCGCTCATGCGCTTGATCACCACTTCGGTGCGATCGAGCGTCGCCGCGTCTGGCAACTGGGCGAAGGCCACCAGGTACTGCTTGTCCTGCTGCGGCACGAAGCCGGTCGGAGTGCTGGAGAAACCCAGGTAACCGAGTACCAGCAGGCCACCATAGATCAGCATGGCGATGCTGCTACCACGCAGCACGCGACGCACGGTGCCGACGTAGCGGTTGCTGGCGCGCTCGAACATGCGATTGAACGGGGCGAACAGCCAGCCACCGAACAGCTTGTCGAGCCCACGCGAGAAGGCATCTTTCGGCGCGTGGTGATCCTTGAGCAGGATGGCGGCCAGGGCCGGCGACAGGGTCAGCGAGTTGATCGCCGAGATCACCGTGGAAATGGCGATGGTCAGCGCAAACTGCTGGTAGAACTGGCCCGAAAGACCGGAGATGAAGGCCGTCGGCACGAACACGGCGCACAGCACCAGAGCGGTGGCGACGATGGGACCAGTCACCTCCTTCATGGCCTGGCGGGTGGCCTCGACCGGGGATTTGCCCAAGGCGATGTTGCGCTCGACGTTCTCCACCACCACGATGGCGTCGTCCACCACGATACCGATGGCCAGCACCAGGCCGAACAGCGACAGGGCGTTGAGCGAGAAGCCGAACATGTGCATGACCGCGAAGGTGCCGATCAAGGACACCGGCACAGCTGCCAGGGGGATGATCGAGGCGCGCCAGGTCTGCAGGAACAGCACGACCACCAGCACCACCAGCACGACGGCTTCGAGCAGGGTGTGCACCACCGCCTCGATGGAGCCGCGGACGAAAATGGTCGGGTCATACACCACTTCGTAGTCCATGCCTTGCGGGAAGGACTTCTTCAGCTCGGCCATGCGCTCGCGCACCGAGTCGGAAATCTCGATGGCATTGGAGCCCGGGCGCTGGAACACCGGGATGGCCACGGCCGGCTGGTTGTTCAGCAGCGAGCGCAGGGCGTACTGGTTGGAGCCCAGTTCGACGCGGGCGATGTCGCGCAGGCGGGTGATTTCGCCGTTGTCGCCGACGCGGATGATGATGTTCTCGAACTCTTCCTCGGAGACCAGGCGGCCCTGAGCGTTGATCGACAGCTGGAAACTGTTGCCGGCATCGGAAGGCGGCGCGCCGAGGGCACCGGCGGCGACCTGGCGGTTCTGTTCGCGTATGGCGGTGACCACGTCGGTGGCGGTGAGCCCGCGCGAGGCGACCTTGTTCGGGTCGAGCCAGACGCGCAGCGAGTAGTTGCCCATACCGAACAGCTGTACGTCGCCGACGCCGTCCAAGCGCGCCAGCTCGTCCTTGACGTTGAGCGCGGCGTAGTTGGACAGGTAGAGCATGTCGTAGCGCTGATCCGGCGAGGTCAGGTGCACCACCATGGTCAGGTCCGGGGAGGCCTTGTCCACGGTCACGCCGAGACGCTGCACTTCGGTGGGCAGGGTCGGCATGGTACGGGTGACGCGGTTCTGCACCTGCACCTGGGCGTTGTCCAGGTCGGTACCGAGGGCGAAGGTCACGGTCAGCGTCAGGCGGCCATCGATGGTCGACTGCGACGACATGTAGAGCATGCCCTCGACGCCGACGATGGCCTGCTCCAGCGGCGAGGCGACGGTTTCACCGATCACCTTGGGGTTGGCGCCGGGAAAATCGGCACGCACCACGACGGTGGGCGGCACCACTTCCGGGTATTCGCTGATCGGCAGTTGGAACAGCGAGATGGCGCCGCCGATCAGAATCAGCAGCGACAGCACCGCGGCGAAGATCGGCCGCTGGATGAAGAATTGCGAGAAATTCATGGGTCTTTCCTCTGGGCGCGGTCTGGATCAGCCGCGCGGCGAGCGAGCTTCGATTTTTTCGGCGGCGATGCGCGGGGCCTGGCTGCCATCGACGGCCTGGCGCATACGAGCCAGCCGTTCGAGGGTGCTGTCATCTGCCATGGACACCGGTTGCGGATCGACGGTAGAGCCAGGCATGGCGCGCTGCAGACCGTTGACCACGATCTTCTCGCCCTTGCTCAGGCCGCTGCGGACGATGCGCAGCCCTTCGAGCTTCGGCCCCAGCTCGATTGAGCGATAGGCCACGGCGTTGTCGTCACCCAGCACCAGCACGTACTTCTTGCCCAGGTCGGTACCGACTGCTTCGTCCTTGATCAGGGTGGCGGCGTAGGGCTTGCTACCCACCAGTTTCAGACGCGCATACAGGCCCGGGGTAAAGCGGCCATCCTGGTTGTCGAACACGGCGCGGCCACGAATGGTGCCGGTGCGCGGGTTGACCTGGTTGTCGAGAAAGTCCAGCTGGCCCAGGTGCGGGTGGTCGGCTTCATCGGACAGACCGAGGTACACCGGGCTGGCACCACGGGCGTCGGAGCCGGATTGACGGGCCAGCTCGACATACTTGAGGAAGGCACGTTCATCGGCATCGAAGTAGGCGTAGACCTTGTCGGTGGAGACCACCGAGGTCAGCAGGCTCTCGCCGGCACCGACGAGGTTGCCTTCGGTGATTTCGGCGCGGCTGACGCGACCGTCGATGGGCGCAGTGATGCGGGTGAAACTGAGGTTGAGGCGGGCGTTTTCCAGCTCGGCGGCGATTGCAGCGACCTGAGCCTGAGCTTCGGTGGCGGCGCTGGCACGGGCATCGGCCAGTTCCGCGGAGATGGCGTTGCTCTGGCGCAGGCGTTCGCCGCGGCGCGCTTCATTGGCGGCGCGCGCCTGGTTGGCACGGGCCTGCTGCAGTTGGGCTTCGAGGCGCTTGACCTCGGCCTGGAATGGACGCGGGTCGATCTGGAACAACAGGTCGCCTTTCTTTACCAGGGTGCCTTCGCTGAAGGCGACGCGGTCGATGTAACCGGAGACGCGCGGGCGAATCTCGACGGATTGCGGCGCTTCGAGACGCCCGGTGAACTCGTCCCATTCGTTGATCGGCTGTTCGATGACTTCGGCGACGCTGACCTTGGGAGCGGGCATTTGCGCCTGAGTTTGCGCAGCCTGTTCGCACCCGCTGAGTGCGAGTACGCCGGCGAGGGCCAGGGGGAATATCCAGATGTTCTTTTGCTGCTGTTCCATGGGTGACTCCGCCAGTCGGATTTGTGGATTGGCGGAGTCTGCGACGAGTCTCGGAGGGCTACGAATCGAATGCCATGAACTTGAATATCATCGGGAATGATAAAAGACGCACTTATATCAATTTCGATCTATGAAGGTGCACAAAGGTGCCTGTCGGCACTTAGGTGGTGCGTTTCCGGATATTTATCAGAGGCTGTCCGGGTCGCCGCAGAACATCTGGATGCGCGAGCGCAGCCAGCGCTCGGCTGGGTCGTTGTCCTGGGCTCCACGCCAGGCCATGTGCAGCTCGAAGGTCTGCGTCTGCAGCGGCAGATCCTCGGCGCGCAGACCACCAGCCGCAGTCAAGGCAGCGGCGGTGTAATCCGGCACGCTGGCGACGATATCGGTTTCCGCCAGCAGGGTGGCCAGACCGTTGAACTGCGGAACGGCCAGTACGATGTGGCGCTCGCGCCCGATCTTGGCCAGTTCATCGTCGATGAAGCCGGTGAGGTCGCCGGCGAAGGACACCAGCGCATGCGGGCGCGCGCAATAATCATCAAGGCTGAGCGCACCGGGTACGGTGTCGGCACGCAGCAGTTTAGCCTTGCTGCGGCGGAGAATCTTGCGCTTGGCGTTGGCCGGAAGCTCCTCGGTGTAGGCGACGCCCACCGAGATTTCGCCTGAAGCCAACAGCCCCGGCATCATCAGATAGTTGGTGCGGCGGATCACCAGCACCACACCGGGGGCTTCAGCGCGCAGACGGCGGAGCAGGGCGGGCAACAGGGCGAACTCGACGTCATCGGACAGACCGATGCGAAACACCGCCTTGCTGGTGGCGGGATCGAAGTCGGCGGCGCGGCTGACAGCGGTGGAGATCGAATCCAGCGCCGGCGAGAGCAGGGCGAAGATCTCCTGCGCGCGCGGTGTCGGCTCCATGCTGCGACCGGTACGCACGAACAGCGGATCATCGAACAGGGTACGCAGGCGAGCGAGCGCCGCACTGATGGCGGGCTGGCCGAGAAAAAGCTTCTCCGCGGCTCGCGTCACGCTGCGCTCGTGCATCAAGGTCTCGAAGACGATCAACAGGTTCAGATCGAGGCGGCGCAGGTCGTTGCGGTTCATCCGGGTACCATTCGAGGGATACGGGCCTTGTCAGCACGGCGCTGCAAATGAGAGCCTTTGCCCGGGCAATAGTACGGGCAGTGTGCAGCGGATTGAAAGTCGCTGAATCACTGACAGGCATGAAGACTATCGATAGAGTCTGATAGTGTCGCCGCCGCACAGCGGATAGAGTCCACAGTCATTGAAGTGTTAATCCGCGATCAAGCTCGAGGTAAGCGATGTCCCGCATGATCCGTTTTCATAAGTTCGGCGATGCCGATGTGCTCCAGTACGAAGAGGTTCCGACCCCTGTGCCCGGCCCTGGCGAAGTCTTGGTGCGCGTTCAGGCCGTCGGCCTGGGCTGGAAAGACGTGCTGTGGCGTCAGAACCTGGCGGCCGAGCAGGCCAAGCTTCCAGCCGGTACCGGTTTCGAACTGGCCGGCACAGTGGCGGCGCTGGGCGAGGGCGTGAGCGACTTCGAAGTCGGCACTGCCGTTGCCGGTTTCCCGGCGAGTACACCGAACTGTTACCCGACCTGGGGCGATCTGGTGCTGATGCCCAGCCATGCCCTGACTCGTTATCCCGACGTGCTCAGTCCGGTCGAAGCCAGCGTTCATTACACCAGCCTGCTGTTCGGCTACCTGGCACTGAACGATCTCGCTCACCTCAAGCCTGGCCAGCATGTGTTGATCACTGAGGCCAGCCACTGCATGGCACCACAGACCGTGCAACTGGCCAAGGCGCTGGGTGCCAAGGTCATCGTATCCACCAGTTCTTCGGAGGATCGCGAGTTCCTGCGTGGCCTGGGTGCCGACAAGGTGATCGCGACCGAGGAACAGGACCTGGTCCTGGAAGTCGAGCGCTACACCGAAGGCAAGGGTGTCGAGGTGATTCTCGACCAGTGTGCCGGCCCGCAGATGAAGCTATTGGGTGATATCGCCGCGCCGCGCGGCAAGCTGATCCTGTACGGCATCAATGGCGGCAACGATACGGCTTTCCCTGCCTGCGCCGCATTCAAGAAGCACCTGCAGTTCTTCCGTCACTGCGTGCTGGATTTCACCGGGTGCCCGGAGCTGGGAATCGAGCCGAACAATGATGCCGTGCAACGCGCGCTCACGCACATCAATCAGATGACTGCGGACCGCCTGCTGACGCCGGTGATCGACAAGGTGTTCGACTTCGAAGATTTCGTCGAAGCGCATCGCTACATGGAAACCTGCCCGAACCGCGGGCGGGTGGCCCTGAAACTGGCCACGGATTAGGCTCTGTACAAAAGTGCCTGCGCTCGGTGATGCTGCGTTAAAAACAGGCTCAGAATGCTCACTTACAGCTCGTAAACTGCGCTTCTTCGCCTGTTTTTGCCTTGCCTGACCTTCGCTCGACGACTTTTCGCACAGACCCTAAAGTCCTTGGCCATGCGGTCGCTATAACCTAGGTCTACGTTCGTTCTAAGGATAGGTACATGAGTCTGGTTACCGGCGACGCGCTATCGCTGTTGTTGTTTCGTTTGCATAGCGGCCGCCTGCTGGGGATCAACCTGCTCAAGGTCAACGAGATCATTCCCTGTCCAGCCTTGACCAAGCTGCCCAATCGTCACCCCAACGTGCGCGGCATCGCCACCTTGCGCGGCGCCGCGATGACGGTGATCGACCTGGCGCGCGCCATCGGCGAACGCGGTGCGGCTGACGAAGACGATGGTTGCCTGATCGTCACCGAGTTGAGCCGCTCGCGTCAGGGGCTGCACGTGAAAAGTGTCGAGCGTATCGTGCAGTGCTCCACCCGCGATGTGCGTCCGCCACCCGCCGGCTCCGGCGCGCGTGCCTTCATTACCGGTGTGACACAGATCGATGGCGCCATCGTGCAGGTTCTCGATATCGAGAAGGTACTGCACGACATTGCCCCTGCGCTGGAGGAAGCTCCCGTCGGGCAACTGCTCGATGGCCAGGATGCCCGCCTGCTGCAAGGTCGCCGCGTCTTGCTGGTCGACGACTCGCAAGTCGCGTTGCAACAGACTCTCAACGTACTGCGCCAGCTGGGGCTCGATTGCACCGCAGTGCGCAGTGCCCAGGCAGCCCTGCAGCAACTGCACGAATACCATCAGGCTGGCATGCCATTCGAGCTTTTGGTCTCGGACATTGAGATGCCTGAGCTGGATGGCTACAGCCTGGTTCAGGAAATTCGTCGCAGCCCCGATATTGCCGACACCTACGTGCTGCTGCACACCTCGCTGGACAGCACCATGAATACCGAGAAGGCGCGTTCGGTCGGTGCCAATGCGGTACTGACCAAGTTCTCCTCGGTCGATCTCAGCCAGGCACTGCTCGATGCCTTCCGGCAAATGAGCGGGCAGCACTGAGCTCCCCTGCAACCCCTTGCCGCTTGACGGCAAGGGGTTGCCTCGCCTCCTTTCTACCTGATTATAAAGTTCAATACTTTCAATTGGTTAAGCGCACCTCGTGAGCTGGCATGCGCTTTGAATCAGTGCGCCTGGCAATTGCAACTCAGTCAAGGAGCACGGCATGAGCACGATTGGAGGTATTGGCAGTTACGGTGGCATATCCCTGACGGGATTTCGCAACAAGCAGAGTGAAGAGCAGGGCGAGCTGGCCCAGTTAGCGCGCAATGTCGAGAAGACCACGCGCACGGCGAACGCCGAGTCCGAACGCGAGTTCCGCGCCAGGCAGGCTACGGAGGAGGGCTTCGCGCGTTTGCGCGTCGCTCTGCAGAACGCGTCAGACGGCAAGGTCGAGACATCCGTCAGTTCAGGGCAGGTGGAAAAGCCACTGGGCGACGAGGGCGGTAACGCCGCGCTGGAGGCTTTCAAGGCCTATATGGCGATGACTCCGGCCGAGAAGATGCGCGACAGTATCCTCAAGGAAATAGGCATGACCGAAGAGGAGATCGAGGCGCTGCCACCTGAGCAGCAGAAGGCGGTCGAAGAAGAAATTGCCCAGCGCATGGAGGAGCGAGCCAAGATGCAGGCCCAGTCAGAAGACAATGGTCATTCTTATGGGCTGATCTGATCGGCGTGCGCCTTGTTGGATGGGTAGTTCAGGGTTGGGCCTGTAAAAAACCGTGATGTAAATCACGGATGATTCTCCGTCCTGGTGAATAACCGTTGGAATTTTCATGGGTTGAACTGTCTATCAATCGACGACGGTTCAACCCATGGGCTCTAACCGGTTGAGCTTTCACCAACCTAGAGAATCTTTATCAGGTCATTGCCAATATGGATGTTCTTTCCGAGTTCTTCGAGCGCACGAGCCTGCAAGGGCGACTGTTATTCGCCGGCCCGGTAGACGGTACCCTGGTGCTGGATAAGCCCCCTGGCATGGCATTCATCCACGTCATCGAGCGAGGTGCACTGGATATGGTGCACGCCGACAAGCCTCGCATCGCGATCAGTGAACCCAGCGTTTTGTTCTGTCCCAGCACCTGCTGCTACAAGTTGCGTGCGCACCAGCCCGGTGGCGTGGATCTGATCTGCGCCTCGTTCCAGTTCGGGCGTTCAGGGCAGCAGCCATTTCCATTGGGTCTCCTGGAAACCCTGGTGTTTCCGTTGAGCGCCCTTGAGCAGCTCGGGCCGGTGATCGGCTCACTGGTCAACGAATTCCGGACACAGGCACCCGGCCGGAGCAAGGCGTTGAACCTGCTGTTCGAATATGTGTTCGTCCTGCTGGTACGCCGCGCGGTGAACGAAGGGCGCATAACCAGCGGCCTGCTTTATGCGCTGCAGGACAGTCAACTGGGGCCTGCGCTGATCTGCATTCACCAGGAACCCCAGCTGGCCTGGAGCGTCGAGCGTCTGGCCGCGTTGGCGAAGATGTCGCGTACCAAGTTCGCAGCACTGTTCTCCGAGGTCATGAGCATGACGCCCATGGCCTATGTGACTGCCTGGCGCATGAAGGTGGCGCAGGACCTGCTGCGTGAGGGGAAGCCGATCAAGGTGATCGCCGATGCTGTGGGCTACGCCTCGCAGGCGTCGTTCTCACGCACCTTTGCCCAGCAGGTCGGGCAACCGCCAGGCGAATGGTTGCGGGCTGAAGGGGAGGACCCGCCGGCGAAGTTGCAGGTACAGATTTACCGCGATTGAGCGTGACATGCCCAGGACAGCCGACGCCCTGGGCATGCCTCATCGATCAGGCGACGACCGGGATCAGCGGGTCGGCGGCTGCCAGAGCGATCTCGCGCTTGGCCTCCGGCGGGTAGATCCACTGGGTGTTGATCTGCATTTTCAGCTCTTTGCCTTCCTTGCCGGTCAGCACCACCTTGCGCTCCCAGCCTTCGGTGAACACAGCGCCCCAGGCGCCCAGGTCCAGGCAGGTGACGTACTTGGGTTGGCTGTAGGGAATCGGCTCGACACCCAGCAGATCGGCTGCAGCGTTATTGCCGGAGGAGCGGCCGAGTGCAATAGCGTGCTGGCAGGTCATCAGTGCGTGGTTGCCAAGATCATCCACCGCGGCATAGGCGGTATCACCGGTGGCGTAGATGGCGTCCTGGCCGAGTACTTTCAGGTTGCGGTCGACGTGCAAGCGGCCGAAGGCATCGCGCTCGCCATCGATCTGCTGCGTCAGCGCTGAGGCCTTAACCCCGACGGTCCAGACTACGGTGCTAGCTTCGATACGTTCGCCGTTGTCGAGCTGCACGCCATGCTCATCGACCATCGACACCGGGCTACCGAGCTTCCAGGTTACGCCCAGTGTGTCGCTGGCTTCGGCGATCACCGATGCGATTTGCTCGCCCATGACGCTGCCAACCTGTTTGCCCATGTCGACGACGATCACCCGCACATCGGCCTCATTACCCAGAATGGCGCGCAGCCGCGCCGGCATTTCCGTAGCCGTTTCGATACCGGTGAAACCACCGCCGACCACCACCACGGTGTTACGCGCCTGGCTGGCCGGTTTGTCGCGCAGGCTCTGCAGATGGGTTTCGAGTTTCTGCGCCGCCTCCAGGCTGTCGACATCGAAGGCGAAGCGGTCGATACCGGCCAGTGGAGGTCGGGCGACCTGGCTACCGGATGCCAGAATCAACCGGTCGAAATTCAGTTCGGCCTGCGCGCCGCTTGCGTTGCGATAGATGACTCGCCTGCCTGCGGCGTCGATGCGGGTGGCGCTGCCTTGCACGAACTGCACGCCGACCGCATCGAACAACGGGCCGAGCGGTGCAACGGTAGTGCTCAGGTCGCTTTCATAGAAGCGCGGACGTACGCGCAGTTCCGCTTGCGGAGCGAGGAGGGTAACGGCGACGTCCAGGCGCTGGTGCTGATCCAGCAGGCGAACGGCGCTCAGCGCACTCCACATACCGCCGAAGCCGGCACCGATGATCAGGATCTGCTGTTTCATATCGTGAATTCCCATAGTCGTTGAAGAAAAGAAGTGTTGGCTGGCTACGGGATCGATTGTGTGGTTGTTTTGGATCAGGGTATTGATCCAGTATCTGCAAAAATAACTAGTCCACTTCGAGGACCCTATGCCACTCGATAAAACCCCACCGCAAGTGGTCTTTCTGCCGCTGGGAACGCCGGAGGAGGGAGTCAGTCTGCAGGGATGGCTATACGAGTCGCTGCGCCGCGCGATTCTGAGTGGGCGCCTGCCCGCTGGCAGCAAACTACCCAGTACTCGCTCCATGGCCGAGTACTACGGCCTGGCACGCGGGACGGTGCAGGCTGCCTATCAGCAACTGCTTTCCGAAGGCTATCTGCAAGCTCGAACCGGTAGCGGTACGCGCGTCAGCGAGGTATTGCCGGACCCGACGCTGAACGCCGGATACGTTCGGCGCAAGGTGGTGGCCGAGGTGCAAGAGAAGCGCACAGCACCTGACACGCCCTGGTTAAAACGCCTTGCCGAGATCGAGCCAATCTTCTCTCGGCGAACGCTGCCAACCGGCGTGCGTCCGTTCTTTCCTCACCGTGGCGATATCAACACCTTTCCCATCGACCTGTGGCGCAAGTTGCACACCCAGCAGTTGCGCAGCTCGCGCCTGACGATGTTGCTCGACGCCGACCCGGCAGGCCTGCCCGAGCTGCGTGAAGCCATCGCCGGCTATCTGGCCATCGCCCGTGGGGTACAGGTTTCACCGGAACGCATTCTGGTGCTCGGCAGCGTGCAACAAGGCTTGGATATCTGCCTGCGCTTGCTGGCTCCAGGCGACTCTCAGGTCTGGATGGAAGATCCCGGTTATCCCGGCGCACGGCAGTTGATGGATATCTCCGGTATCAGCCGCGTGGATGTGCCAGTGGATCAAGCAGGCATGCGAGTGGAAGAGGGCATACGCGCGGCGCCTGGCGCACGACTGGCCTACGTCACACCCTCACGTCAGGCACCACTGGGCGGCGAGTTATCGCCTGCACGGCGCCTGGCCCTGCTGAAGTGGGCGGCAGAGCAGGGCAGTTACATCTTCGAAGACGACTACGACAGCGAGTACCGTTTCATCGCCAAGCCCATTCCGGCACTGCGCTCGATGCCGGGCGCCGAGCACTCGGTGATCATGGCTGGCACCTTCAGCAAACTGCTGTTTCCCTCGATTCGTCTGGCCTATCTGGTGCTGCCGGAGCATCTTGTGGAGAGTTTCACCCGTGCTTCGGCACTGATGTCGCGCCATGCCAACAGCCTGGCGCAGGCCGTGCTGGCCGACTTCATCCATGAGGGGCATTTCGACCGTCACGTGCGGCGCATGCGCAAGATCTACGCAGCGCGTGCCAACGCCTTCGCCGAAGCCGCGCACAAGCACTGGCAAGGTCTGATCGACGTGCCGGAAATTCGTGCGGGTATGGATATCGCCTGCCATTTGCAGGTGGAGAACGAGCAGGAAGCTTTCGCGCGTTTGCAGGCTGCCGGTATCGACGCGTTGCCACTGGCGAGCTACTGCGTCGAGGCAAGGCCACCAGGGTTGGTAATGGGCTTTGCGCCTTATGAGGAACGCGCGATCGAGGATGCCGCCAGGGCCGTTGCGCAAGTCCTGCGCGGTTGAGAACTGCCCCGGCCAAGGCCGGGGCAGCGACCATCAGAGGATGCTCAGCGGGTATTCGACGAAGGCACGGATCTCGTTGAGATCTGGCCCTACGTCGGTGCTGGAGCGGTAGATGGAGTTACGCAGGCGCAGGTGCAGATCCTTGGCAGCACCACTCTGGATGGTGTAGCCGATCTGGTTGAAGATCTCGCGCTCGGTGCCGTTGTTGTCGTTGCCGGTATCGATGTTGTCACCGCGCACGTAAGCGAACTTGTAGCGCAGACCCGGCACACCGTACTCGGCAAAATCCAGCTCGTAGCTGGCCTGCCAGGAGCGCTCGTCCTTCAGGTTGAAGTCCGAGTAGTAGGAGTTGGCCAGGTAGATGCTGGAACCGCCATCACCGTAGTCATAAGCAAAGCCGGCATCGCCGCTGTTGCGCTGATGCGCGACGATAAAAGCATGGGCGCCGATGCTGTACTTGGCCGCCAGGCTCCAGATGGTGTTGCGATCACCCTGACCGTCACCGCCGAAATCCACCGCGGCCACCGAGCCAGTGTCGTACTTGGTGCGGTAGATGTTGAAGTCGAAATTGAGCGCCTGATCCGCTGCCAGCGCCAGGTTGTAATTGACATTGGCGTAGTAGCGTTTGTACATGTCCTCAAGATCGGCGTGATACACCGCCAGGCTCAAATCGTCGCTGACGGCGTAACTGCCGCCGAGCACATCAATGCTCTTGAGGCGATTGGGGTCGCGTGCCGAGTCGCCCATCGGGCTGTCCGCAGTGAAGCGACCTGCGTTCAGCTCCAGGCCTTCGATCTCGTTGCTGGTGACCAGCGTGCCAGTGAAGGACTGCGGCAGCAGACGGCTGTCGTCATGGGCCAGAACCGGCAGGGAAGGGAACTGGTTGCCGTACTTGATCACAGTATTGGATACGCGCAGTTTCACCGCACCGCCAGCCTGGGACAGGTCGTCCACCGGGCGACCTTCGCTGTCGGTGTCGAAGAACGCGCGATAGTTGCGGCCGCGACCGCTGTCGAGCTTGACCCCGAGCAGGCCGAAAGCATCGACGCCGAAGCCGACGGTACCCTGGGTGAATCCGGACTCGAAGGTGGCGATGAAACCCTGCCCCCAGGTCTTGGCGTCGTTGGTGTTGTCCTTGTAGTCACGGTTGAAATAGGCGTTGCGCAGCAACAGATTGAGGCTGGCGTCTTCGACGAAACCATTGGCTTCGGACTGGCTGCTGGCATGAGCCAACGGCCCGCCCAGCGCGAGGCTGCAAGCCAGCGCGAGACAGTGCTTCTTGTGCATGGGTGCTCCCGGTGTTGGTGTGCTGTTCTAAACGCGCCTCACATCGAGGTAAGGCCCGGCCCAGAGGGCGCGCTTAGAGTTATCACCCTGTCTGCAGATGCACTATTAAAGCTGATCGATGATCACTATCAACGACTTCGATGCGGTGTTCGGGGTGATCGGCGATAGGCTTCACCCCGATGAAGATTCCATAGGCGGCGGTTTTTGCAACACTCCCGGAGGCCGTCGCTCTGGCTCCACTTCATCTCCTTTGGTTAAGACGACTTGTGGCCGCCTGGTGATCCAGTGCGGCCTTTTTTTATGTTCATCTTTCCTGATCTTACATGCGCAGCGGTTGAAGTGACGGGTCAGTGAAAATCCCGACTGCGTATATCCAGCCCCGTCAGCATCGTCGTCATGTCCGTCAGGCGCCCGGCGATCACGTGGCGTACACCGTCGACGGTCTCCAGGTGGCCATCGATGCACAGCATCTGCGACTGCACCAGAACTCGTCGCTGCCGCTCAGCCAGGTCGTGCCAGACGACCACATTGACCAGACCGAACTCATCTTCGAGGGTGACGAAAATGACGCTGCTGGCGGTCTGCGGCCTTTGCCGGCCGATCACCAGACCGGCAATACTGACAGGCCGGCCGTGCTCAACTGCCTGTAGCTCCCGCGAGCTCTTGCAGCGTATCGCGCGCAGCGCCTGGCGCAGCAGGGCCAGAGGATGCGGACCGAGCGTGGTGCCAAGCGTGGCATAGTCGGTCAGCAGGTCTTCTCCTTGCGATGGTGCCGGCAGACTCAGGATTTCTTCACTCGGCGCAGACACGCCGGCGAACAGCGGCAGCTGTTCCTCGACGCCAGCAACCGCCCAGCGCGCCTGATAGCGGTGGCCAACCAGGCCGGAGAGCGCGCCTGCATCGGCCAATCGCTCGCGCGCCGATGCATCCAGGCGTGCACGTATGCTGAGGTCTTCGACATCGCGGAATGCGCCGCACAGGCGCGACTGTTCGATACGGCGCGCGTCGTCTTCGCGCATGCCACGAATCATCCTCAGCCCCAGGCGGATAGCCGGCTCGCCACGTTCATCGGGCTCCAGGCTGCAATCCCAGTCGCTATAGCGCACGTCCACGGGGCGCACCTCGACATCATGTCGCCGTGCATCCTGCAGCACCTGATCCGGGCTGTAGAAGCCCATCGGCCAACTGTTGACCAGAGCGCAGGCATAGGCAGCGGGCTCGTGGCACTTCAGCCAGCAACTGGCATAGGCGAGCAGGGCGAAGCTGGCTGCGTGCGACTCGGGAAAACCGTAACTACCGAAGCCCTCGATCTGGCGAAAGATCCGCTCGGTGAATGCCTGCGTGTAACCCTTCTCCAGCATGCGCGAGGTCAGCCGCTGACGATGCGGTTCGAGCCCGCCATGACGTTTCCAGGCGGCCATACTGCGACGCAGTTCATCTGCCTCGCCGGGTGTGTATTCAGCAGCGACGATGGCCAGCTCCATGACCTGCTCCTGAAACAGCGGCACGCCGAGCGTGCGCTCGAAGACCGGCTTGAGTTCATCCGAGGGATAGTCGATCGGTTCTTCGCCGTTTCGCCGACGCAGGTAGGGGTGCACCATGTCGCCCTGAATCGGCCCCGGACGGACGATGGCCACCTGGATCACCAGGTCGTAGAAGGTGTTTGGGCGCAGGCGCGGCAGCATTGCCATCTGCGCACGGGACTCGATCTGGAAGGCGCCGATGGTATCTGCGCGGCTGATCATGGCGTAGGTGGCCGGGTCTTCCTTGGGCAAAGTGGCCAGCGTCCACTGCGTGCCGCGGTAGCGTTCGATCAGGCCGAAACAACGGCGCAGTGCGCTGAGCATGCCCAGGGCCAGGACGTCGACCTTGAGCAGACCGACCATATCCAGATCGTCCTTGTCCCATTGGATGACGGTGCGCTCGGCCATGGTCGCGTTCTCCACCGGTACCAGTGTGTCGAGGGCGTGCTCGGAGATAACGAAACCGCCCGGATGCTGCGACAGATGGCGAGGGAAACCGATCAACTCGCCGGTCAGTATCAGCACGCGCCTGAGCAGTGGATTCTGCGGATCGAACCCCGCCTCCAATAGGCGCTCGGGCGCTGGCGGGCCGCTGCTCCAGCGGCCACAGCAGTCAGCCAGCGCATTGACCTGATCAGGCGGCAAACCGAGAGCCTTGGCGACATCGCGTATCGCCCCGGCGCCGTGATAGGTGTTGACCACGGCGGTGAGCGCCGCACGCGTTCGACCGTAGCGACGAAACACGTACTGGATGACTTCTTCACGGCGTTCATGCTCGAAATCGACGTCGATATCCGGCGGCTCGTTGCGCTCGCGGGAGAGAAAGCGCTCGAACAACAGCCGGCTGTGGGTGGGGTCCAGCTCGGTGATACCCAGGGCGAAACAGACGCTCGAGTTGGCCGCCGACCCCCGGCCCTGGCAGAGGATCTGCTGCTCGCGGGCAAAGCGGACGATGTCGTGCACGGTCAGAAAGTAGCTTTCGTATTCCAGTTCGGCGATCAGTGCCAGCTCGTGTTCGATCTGCGCGCGAGCGGCGGCCGGCACGCCTTCGCGCCAGCGCTCGGCAGCGCCACGCTCTACCAGAACGCGCAGCCAGGAGGTGGGATCATGACCGGCAGGTACCAGCTCGTGCGGGTAGTGATACTCCAGCTGATCGAGATCGAAGTGGCAGCGCTCGGCGATACGCAGGCTCTGTGCGAGCAGCTCGGGCGGATACAGCTCGACCAGCTCCTCAACTCGGCGCAGATGCCGTTCGCCATTGGCAAACAGATAGGCGCCGGCCTCTGCCACGGGCAGATGATGACGGATGGCGATCATGCAATCCTGCAGGGCGCGGCGGCCACGGGCATGCATGTGTACGTCGCCACAGGCCACGGCCGGCAGGTCGTGATCGCCTGCCAGCTCGAGCAGGCGCTGCAGGCGCGCGGTATCGTCCGCGCCACGATGCAACTCAACGCCCAGCCACAGGCGCTTGGGAAAAACCGACCGAAGCCAGGGCAGGGCGCAGGCGTCACCGTCGCTGAGCCAGATGGCCAGCAGGCCATCGAGCGGCGCGACGAAATCCTCGTGAAGCAATCGGTAGGTGCCTTTTGCCGCCCTGCGCCGCGCGCGGGTGATCAGGCTGCATAGCGCCTGATAGCCCGTCAGGTTCTCGGCCAGCAGCACCAGCTTCGGGCCTTTCTCGATCTGCACCTCGCTGCCTACGATCAGCTTTACCCCGGTTTTCTTCGAGGCTTCCCAGGCACGCACGATGCCGGCCAGGGTGCATTCATCGGTGATTGCCAAGGCGCGATAGTTCAGCCTTGCCGCACGCTCGAACAACTCCTGCGCACTGGAGGCGCCGCGCTGGAAACTGAAGTTGGACAGGCAATGCAGCTCGGCGTAATCGCTCATGCGAACCAGCCATGCAGCAGCAATGGCCCATCACTACCGACTGTGCGATACGCCCAGCCGCGCTGACCGGCACGGGTTTGCACCACGTAATAGTCGCGGCGCACATCCTCGCCATCCCACCAGCCGGACTCGATACGCTCCGGGCCGGAGAGGATGCGCAGCGAGGCCTCACGCAGCGGCTGGGGTTCGCTCAGCAGCCAGCCGGGGCGCGGACCGCAGGGAGGCAGCAAGGGGTTGGCAGGTTCATTTTGCCAGGCATGCTCGGGACGGTGATCGGCTCTGGTACCGAGGCCATGCAGAGCGTCATCACCGAGGCGCGCCCTTAGCCGCTCGCGTAATTGCTCCCAGGGCTGGTTCTGCTGTGGACGCTCGTCGAACAGTTGCTGATGCTGCGGCGCGAAGGTCGGCAATTCACGCGCCTCCAGCCGCACGGCCAGCACCGGCGCTGGTAGCTGCTGATGCTCCAGACGGCCGCGTGTCAGCTCGAACAGCATGCCGGGATCACGCTCGGCGCTGAGCAGCCCCACCTGTATCTGCGTATTGGCACCCGCGCGGTGTTCCAGATGTAGGGTGAAACGCTGCACGCCACTATCACGACAGACCAGGTAAGCCGCCAGATCGGCTGTCAGCCGGCGCAACGGGAACAGCAGTGCCTGATGCGATTCCACTTCGAAATTCAGCTCGATACGGGTATCGAAAACATCCGCAGGCATGAAGAAATCCAGCGCTAACGGGCGCCGGCCAGACAGGGTATCGAGATGACGTAGCACTTCGGCAGGGAAACGCTTGGCCAAGCTGTCACGCGGCAGAGCCAACAGCTGCCGCAACTGCCTGAGCCCCATGCGATTGAAGGCCGTGGTCAGCGTGGCGGATAGCCCGAGCCGATCCACTGGCAAGGGGTCGAGCATCTGCTTGAGCATCCGCTCATCACTGGCCATCACCCCATCACCGATATTGACCAGCACTCGGGCTGCTGCCGGATTCGGCGCGACAGCAATGCGGTGCTGGAAGGCCAGCGCCGAAAGCTCGGCGCGCAAGCGCGCTTCGAAACGCGGCCAGGGGCCGAACAGTCCCAGACTGGACTGCACCTCCAGCAACAGGCAGCGCGGATAGTGCAGGCTGACCTGGGCACTGAACCCATAGGCCCAGGCAGCCAGAAACTGCTGCCAGCGCTCGATGGCCGCAAGATCGTATTCTGCCGTGGCAAATCCGCGTGTCAGCGCCTGCGCTGCAGTCAGTGACTGGCCGGGCTTCAGTCCCAAGGCTCGGGCTGCCGGGTTGACCGCTTGAAGAACGCGCCGTTGTGGCGAGCCGGTAAGCAGCACCAACGGCTCATCGGGATTGGCGCGGTGGCGCTGTACGCCGTCCATGGCCAGTTGCGGCAACAAGATGCAAGCCCAGAGCATGGCAGGCTCAATGCCAGGCAAACGCGAGCGGCTGCGCGGGTGGTAGACCACCGCGGCACTTGATCACCCGTAGCTGCGCTGGCTGGCTGTCGAGCACCAGTCGTAGTGCTGCCGGTGAAGGATTGGCCGCTTCTGCCTGCGGCCGATAGGCGAAAGCCAGGGTTTGTCCGGTAGCCGCTGCCACTTGCAGACGTCTCAGCGAGCGATCATCGGCCTGACGCAACCAGCTCAACACCGCGCCACAACTCCCCGAACGCAAGCATTGTTCGGCAGCCCACAGGGCATCGCGGCCATCTGCCTGGATGATGCTCAGTTGGCGTAAATCGACGCCGGCATGAATCCAGGCCTGAGGGTAGGGCAGATGAGGAGGGGAGATCAGCACCACCCGCTCGCCTGAAACCGTCAGACTGGCAAGGGTCGGCCACAGCAAACTCAGCTCGCCAATGCCAGGCGCAGTCGTGAGAATTTCACTGAGTGCAGCCCTAGGCCAGCCGCCACCTGGCAGTACGGCGTCGAGAAAATGATGTCCAGTTGAGAAATTGGCGCCCGATGGCGATGAAACGACTTGGCCTCGCCATACGCGGCGAGCGTCGATCAACCGGTCAAGCGCGACCACGGATGACATGGAGGTAATAACCAAATACTGTATATGAATACAGTATTGTTTGAGCCGACGCATGGGTCAAGAGAATCGCGATAAGGTGCTCAACCTGGTTACCGAGACGCAGCCGAGTCAGCCGAATAAATCCGTCCGGAGCATCGTGTCGATCCAGGAAATCGCGATCTACGTACAACCAACCCATACGATCCGTTGTGTTGTGTTGTGTTGTGTTGTGCAGACACTGACTCGAAGCGAAGCGAACCCATATGGCATCTCGGAAATTTATCGCAGCACGCATCTAGGACTGTCGAGCGCAAAGCGAAGCTGCAGATGCGGTTGAGAGAATGACCAAGCGAAAGATCTCAAGACCCATGGGAGTATATGGATCATGGGAACGATGAAGCCCGGCGTTTCTAGTGTCTGGGAGCCAACGTAGGTGATTCAGTCTGGCCAAATCGAGAATAAAGAGCCCTACATTGGATAAGCCTTAGGTTCGCATAATGTATATTATGTTAAATTATGTATTGGCTTGAGTATGCGCTGAACCGCTATGACTTGTGATCGGGTGAATTTGAAACAGAAAGCACCTGAACACCTCTCTCGTGAGCGGTTTGGAAGCAAAATTTGAAACTTCATCTTCTGTGAATCGACAAATTTGAGACTCCAAGGAGACACCTTCAGGGTATGACACACGGGCCGCGTGGATGCGAACTGCTCTTTGACAGCATTGGAAAGCAATGTGGGGCTCCACCTGTTTGTTGGAAGTCAATTTGGAACTTTGCTCCTGGTCTCTTCTATGAATAGTAACGGCTTGAAGTAGAGAAGCCTGAGTCGACGTCCGTATCGTACAGGGTTGCGCTTGCTAGGTAGCGCATTCTCCCCGATCAAACACCTCTCCTTCGGGCTCCTTGTATGCAGTATCTAAGTGACACATGCATACAGCAACTGATCGGCTTTTTAGGCAGCGCCGGGCGCTCTAGAATCTGGTTTATAGTCGATTATAAAGTGATTATAGAGCGATTATAGAATTCGCTTTTGGTGCCTGATTGGGCCTACTCGAAGCAGGCAGCCCCTGCATCTCGCCTAAGCAACAGTATGTTTGACCAGGCCCCCAATTCCTACTTGGGGCTCGACTGAACGGCTAGCGAGGCCGGTCTTGTGCTAGCGCGCCTAGCGGGTGGTGCGAACCCTACGAGCTTGAGAAATCCGGTTAAACGGAGCTACCAGTTGAGCCCGATTGATACCCTGCATGACACTCTATTTGATCCAAATCAACACTATTGCCAAAAGGAGCGTTCATGCCTCGGGGCAATCTGCTATCGTCGCCCTATCGCCCGCCTGGTGAATTGCTGTGCGTCGAATTGGATTGATCCTGGTAATGATTGCTAGCCTCGTGCTGCCGACCTTCGGCGGTGTGGCTTTCAGCATGCCGGCACAACCTTGCCCGATGCAGAGCGCCGATCATCAGGGCCATGCAATGGCCGATGCTCCGTGCTGCGAGCAAATGGACAAGTCTGATGGGGTGGCCAAGAAGTCCCCTTGCAAACCCGGCCAGGAATGCAAGACCGGAGGACTTCTCCAGACCACCGTGATCAAGAGCATATCCCCTCTCCCCTCACGCCCCGAGATATTGCTGACCCAGTCGGTGATTAAGCGAGAGCCCGCAGGACTCTGGCGCCCTCCTCGTTTCGTCTAATGCAGTGATCATCCCGCGCCTTACAGTCAGGCGCATCGTCGCGGTCACGTTTCGTAGTCGCGACTTCGATCAATCGCATTGGAGGCGAAAGCATGTCCGCTTTCCTTTTTCCACGCCGTGGCTTTCTCGGTGTGTTGGCTGCCGCATTCTGGGCAGCTCCCTGGCTTGCCGCGCAGGCGCAGCCCCTAACTTTCGAACGAGCCCAAGCTCTGGCCGAGCAGAGTGCCCCTGAGAACCTCGCGCGCCAGGCGCAGGTGGCATCGGCACAGCAGGCTGTCGAGCCCGCAGACGCCCTGCCCGATCCCAAGCTGATTCTAGGCATCGACAACCTGCCGATCGAAGGCCCTGACCGTTACACGCTTAATCGTGACTCCATGACCATGCGCCGCATTGGGTTCATGCAGGAAGTCCCCAACAGTGACAAGCGTCAGGCTCGGCGCCAGTTGGCCGAGGCTTCAGTAGGCCGAGCCGAGGCCGAGCAGCGTGCCATGCAGTTGGAGATCAAGCGCCAGACGGCAGTGAGCTGGCTGGATGTGTACTACGCCGAACGCAGTGTTGGCCTCTTCGATCAACTGGACCGTCAGATCGAGATGCTCCGCTCGACCGTGCAATCGCTGATTGCCGGCGGTAGTGCTCAGCCTGGCGAGCTGTTGCAGGCCGACCAGGAAGCTTTGGCGTTACAAGATCGGCGAGATGAACTGAATCGCGATGTGGCAGTAGCTCGTGCCAAGCTGCGCCGCTGGATAGGCAACGAGGCTGACCAGCCTTTGCAAGGAGGTGTTCCCAGTCTGAACCTGGTGGCACCGCACCTGCAGCAACGCATTGCCTCACACCCTGAGTTGCGCGCTGCCTCCGCCCGAGTCGGCGAGGCTAGCGCCGAGCTGAACGAGGCCATCGCCGAGAAGACCCCCGACTGGGGTGTTGAGTTTGCCTACAACAATCGCGACAACCAGTTCGGCGATATGGTGATGGTGCAATTTACCTTCGACCTGCCGTTGTTCGTAGGCACACGTCAGGGGCCCAAGATCAACGCCAGACAACAAAGCGTGTCGCAGATGGAAGCCGAGCAGGAAGCATTACTGCGCGCCCATCAGGCTGAGCTGGAAGGCGGTATTGCCGAGCTTGAGCAACTGCGCAGGACCTTGTCACGCACCGAAAAAACCTTGATCCCGCTTGCAAGCAAACGTGCCGATCTCGAACTGGCCGCCTACCAAGCCGGTAACAGCCAGCTCACATCCGTTATTACTGCCCAGCGCGACCTGATTGATGCGCAACTGCGGCAGATTGAACAACAGCGCAAGTTGAGCCAGCTCTCCGCAAGCCTGTACTACGCCTATGTGGAGGGCCTGAAATGAAGATATCGACATTTGGTTTTGCGGTCGCCGTGCTGACCGTGGGCATTGGCGCGGCGGGCGGTGGCTACTGGCTGGCCCAGCGGCAAGCCAAACACGAGCTACTGCCTAGCTCCGCACCGACGGACGAGCGCAAGGTGCTCTATTGGTACGACCCGATGCAGCCTGAGCAGCGCTTCGATAAACCGGGCAAGTCACCTTTCATGGATATGGAGCTTGTCCCTAAATACGCAGGATCCGAGCAAGATCCGTCTGTCCTGAGCGTCCCCGCTCAAGCCGTGCAGAACCTCGGAATGCGGACCTCGACGGTGATCCGCGGTGTACTGCCCTCGGATATCGAGGTGGTCGGCTCCCTGGCCTATAACCAGCGAGAGGTAGCGAACCTCCAGGCCCGCGCTGGCGGATTCGTCGAGCGGGTTTACGGGCGTGCCCCTGGCGATGTACTGCCAGCTGGAACACCCTTGGTCGACCTGCTGATTCCCGAGTGGTCCGCCGCGCAGTTGGAGTTCCTCGCGGTACTGCGTACCGGTGACGCCCGCTTGATCACTGCGGCCCAAGAGCGCCTCCGCCTGCTCGGCATGCCACAAGCGTTGATAGAGCAGGTTCGCCGCAGCGGCAAACCGCGGGCAGTGCAAACCCTCACCACACCTATCAGCGGCGAGCTCCAAGCCTTGCAGGTACGCGCCGGGATGACCGTTGAAGCCGGGCAGGATCTGGCGTTGATCAACGGGCTGTCCAGTGTCTGGCTCGATGCGGCGATACCCGAGGCCATGGCCGGAAGTATCCAGGTCGGGGACGAGATCCGCGCCAACCTGACGGCCTTTCCTGATCGACCGCTGCTGGGCCGCGTCATAGCCTTGCTGCCGAGTGCCGATCCGCAAACGCGCACGCTCACGGTACGCAGCGAGCTACCCAACCCTGCCGGTAAGTTGCGCCCCGGCATGTTCGCCGCCGTACGCCTGAACAGTGCCGTCGAACAATCCACGCTTCTTGTGCCGAGTGAAGCCGTGATTCGCACCGGGAAGCGTGCATTGGTGATGCTGGCCGAAGGCGACGGACGCTACCGTCCCCAGGAAATCACCTTGGGCCGCGAGGCCGATGGGCGTCTGGAGGTGTTTTCCGGTCTTGAGGAAGGTCAGGCGGTCGTTACCTCCGGCCAGTTCCTCATCGATTCGGAAGCCAGCCTGCAGGGCATCCTGGCCGGCAATGCAGAACAGGACAGCACGGAGGGGCTGCATGTGTCTCACGGCGTTATTCGCGCACTGGACGGGAAACAAGTCACCCTGGAGCATGGCCCCTTCGAGAGCCTGAATATGCCAGGTATGACCATGGCTTTTCCTCTGGTCAGCTCCGAAGTAGCTGTGGGACTTAAGCCAGGAGATCACGTACGCATCGCCGCACGTCAGACAAACTCCGGCCTGCTGATCGAGCAGCTCCGCAAGGAAGGAGACCAGCCATGATCGCGCGCCTGATCCATTGGTCGATCGGCAACCGCTTCCTGGTACTGCTGGCCACCCTGTTCATCACCGCCCTGGGCCTCTGGTCGCTGCGCAACACGCCGTTGGATGCACTGCCGGACCTATCTGACACCCAGGTCATCATCAGAACCAGCTTTCCCGGACAGGCACCGCAGATCGTCGAGAACCAGGTGACCTACCCACTGGCCACAACCATGCTCTCGGTACCGGGGGCGAAGACGGTGCGCGGCTACTCGTTCTTCGGCGACTCCTTCGTCTACGTGCTGTTCGAGGACGACACCGACCTCTACTGGGCGCGCTCGCGGGTGCTGGAGTACCTCAACCAGGCGCAGGAACGCCTGCCCGAGGGTGTTACCACCACCCTTGGGCCGGATGCCACCGGCGTGGGCTGGATCTACCAGTACGCCTTGGTCGACCGCAGCGGCCAACATGATCTTGCGCAGCTACGGGCGCTGCAGGACTGGTTCCTCAAGTACGAGCTCAAGAGCCTACCCAACGTGGCCGAAGTGGCTACCCTCGGGGGCATGGTCAAGCAGTATCAGGTGCTGCTCGATCCGCAAAAGCTGGTGGCTTATGGGGTAACTCAGCAGGAGGTCGAAGCGGCGCTGAAGAGCGCCAATCAGGAAACCGGCGGCGCCATCCTGGAGCTGGCGGAGCGCGAGTACATGGTGCGGGCTTCAGGCTATCTAGAGAGCCTGGAGGATTTCCGCAATGTGCCGCTGCGGGCTTCGGCCAGCGGAGTTCCGGTGCTGCTGGGTCAGGTGGCCACCATTCAGCTGGGGCCAGAGATGCGGCGTGGCATTGCCGAGCTGGATGGCCAGGGTGAAGTGGTAGGCGGCGTGGTCATCCTACGCTCCGGAAAGAATGCCCGCGATGCCATCGCTGCGGTGAAGACCAAGCTGGACAGCCTGAAGGGCAGCCTGCCGGCCGGCGTCGAGGTGGTCACCACCTATGACCGCTCGCAACTGATCGACCGCGCCATCGATAACCTCAGCTACAAGCTGCTGGAAGAGTTCGTGGTGGTGGCCTTGGTTTGCCTGCTCTTCCTCTGGCACCTGCGCTCGTCGCTGGTCGCGATCATCACCCTGCCCCTGGGCATCCTCATGGCCTTCATCGTCATGCGCTACCAGGGCGTCAATGCCAACATCATGTCGCTCGGCGGGATCGCCATCGCCATCGGCGCCATGGTCGACGCCGCCGTGGTGATGATCGAGAACGCGCACAAGCACATCGAAACCTGGAAGGCTCGACACCCTGGTGAGCAGCTACAGGGCGAGGCGCACTGGCGGGTGATCGGCGAAGCCGCGGTCGAGGTCGGGCCGGCGCTGTTCTTCAGCCTGCTGATCATCACCCTGTCCTTCCTCCCGGTCTTCACCCTGGAGGCCCAGGAAGGCCGCCTGTTCGGCCCGCTGGCCTTCACCAAGACCTATGCCATGGCGGCTGCCGCCGGACTCTCGGTCACCTTGGTACCGGTGCTGATGGGCTACTGGATTCGCGGGCATATCCCCAGCGAACAACAGAACCCCTTGAACCGCTGGCTGATCGGCGCATACCGGCCGGTACTGGAGTGGGTGCTGGCTTGGCCAAAAGTGACCCTGGCGCTGGCCGTGCTGGTCTTTTTGTCCAGCCTCTGGCCCCTCAGCAGACTCGGAGGAGAGTTTCTGCCGCCCATGGACGAGGGCGACCTGTTGTACATGCCCTCGGCCCTGCCCGGCTTGCCGGCGAGCAAGGCGACCCAACTGCTGCAGCAGACCAACCGGATGATCCTCACGGTGCCGGAAGTGGCGCGGGTGTTCGGCAAGGCCGGGCGAGCGGAGACGGCCACCGACCCGGCGCCGCTGGAAATGTTCGAGACCACGGTGCAGTTCAAGCCGCGCGAGCAATGGCGTGCGGGCATGACGCCGGAAAAGCTGATCGAGGAGCTGGACCGCGCGGTGAAGGTCCCCGGGCTGTCCAATATCTGGGTGCCGCCCATCCGCAACCGCATCGACATGCTGGCGACGGGGATCAAGAGCCCCATTGGGGTGAAGGTCTCCGGAACCTCCTTGGTCGACATCGAGCGCATAACGCGCGATATCGAGGCCGTGGCCAAAGAGGTGCCTGGGGTGAGTTCGGCCTTGGCAGAACGCCTGACCGGAGGTCGCTATGTGGATATCCAGATCGATCGGCTGGCCGCGGCGCGCTATGGCCTGAGCATCGCCGATCTGCAGACGGTGGTATCGGGCGCCATCGGCGGCAGCAATATAGGCGAGACGGTTGAAGGACTGGCCCGCTTCCCGATCAACCTGCGCTATCCCAAGGAGTGGCGAGACAGTCCGCAGGCACTACGGCGTATGCCGATCCTCACTCCAGCCGGCCAGCAGATCACCTTGGGCACCGTCGCCCAGGTAACTCTGACCGAAGGGCCGCCGATGCTGCGCAGCGAGAACGGGCGACTGTCCGGCTGGGTCTATGTCGATGTCCGTGGGCGCGACCTGGCCTCGACCGTGCGCGAGCTGCAGCAGCGCGTCGCCGAGCGGGTACAACTCGACGCCGGCATGACCGTCTCCTACTCCGGTCAGTTCGAGTTTCTGGAGCGCGCCAATGCGCGGCTGGCCTGGGTGGTGCCGGCGACTCTGTTGATTATCTTCGTGCTGCTCTACCTGACTTTCAGCCGCTTCGGCGAGGCCCTGCTGATCATGGCCACCCTGCCCTTCGCCCTATCGGGCGGCATCTGGCTGCTCTACTGGTTCGGCTTCAACCTGTCGGTGGCCACCGGCGTGGGCTTCATTGCCCTGGCCGGCGTCTCGGCCGAGTTCGGGGTGATCATGCTGCTGTACCTGAAGAACGCCTGGCATGCGCGTGTGGATACCGGGCGCAGCGGTGATCCGGCCCTACTGGAGGCAATTCGTGAAGGCGCGGTGCTGCGTGTGCGGCCCAAGGTGATGACGGTGGCCGTGATCATCGCCGGCCTGTTGCCAATCCTCTGGGGCGGAGGTGCCGGATCTGAGGTGATGAAGCGCATCGCCGCGCCCATGGTCGGCGGCATGATTACCGCGCCGCTGATGTCCATGTTGGTTTTGCCGGCCGCGTACTGGCTGATGCGTCGACAGGGCAAACGAAAGAGTTACTCACCACAGGAGCTATAGCTCTGAGTGTTCAGGAGAGCCCCTCCGCCAGATGACGAAAAGGGGCTTATCTGCCTTAAATCACGCGTTTAACACTCAGGTACTCGCCCTTGGGTTCAGCTCAACGGCAATGGCACAGTGACCCTCAGGTGCTCAAAGCCTGGGAGGCTGCTGCCGTGCGCCAGACGACCACGTTTTTTGTGAATGGCAAACCGCTCCTGAGCTTTGGTGCACAGCCACTGATTGATCTGGTTAAAGCTGAAATCGAACAAAGCAAATAAGCGCTTGCAGTCTGTAAACAAACGAACCCGCACCACCGCCTGCAATGTCTCGTGCCGAGTACTGCAGGTGGTGGCGCATTGTTTAGTGGCGATGGCTTTTCCCAACGTGGGTATGGCCATCATCTGGAAGTGCACTGACTCCGCCGGTGGTATTCAGGCGCTGGAGAATTCCACACTCGTCTACACCCCGCTCAGAGGCGCAACGGTGTCGTAACTCAACCAGCTGTTGTTGCAGTGCCAGGAGGCTGGTCACTCGCGCTTGCACATGCTCGATGTGCTCATCCACTAAGCTATTCACACCCTCACAGTTCCCCTCTGGCCGATCCATCAGCGCCAACAAGCTTCTGATCTCGTCCAGGGTCATGTCCAGTGTTCGGCAATTACGAATAAACGTAAGCCTCTCAAGATGCTCACTGCTGTAAAGACGATAATTGCCCTCGCTGCGAGCCGGTGTCGGCAACAGCCCTTCACGCTCGTAATAGCGAACCGTTTCAACCTGGCAATCGGCAAGCTTGGCCAGCTCTCCAATTTTCATGAAATACCCCTTCTACAAACTCTTGACCCTGTAGTGGCTTCAGGGTGTTCACTCTACAGCACTGACCAATAAGGATACCCCCATGGCTGGTTGCTGCAGTGATGAACAAAAACCTGAAGCGGTTTCAAAGGATGTCTGCTGTGACCCCAGCGGCGCGTTTAAGTGCTCGGCCACGGCAACTACAACGGTAAATGCCATGGTTCGCTCCAGGCTCAGCAGTTTCCGTATTGAACAAATGGACTGCCCCACCGAACAGACGCTGATTCAAGACAAACTGAGCAAGCTGGCTGGCATAGACAAGCTCGATTTCAATCTGATCAATCGCGTTCTTGGGGTATGGCACAGCTTGCCGTCGACCGCTCTTATTGAAGCGGCGATCTCATCCCTAGGTATGCAAGCAGAACCGCTCTCTGCTGAGGGGCAAGCCCGCATCACAATCGAACAGATGGACTGCCCAACGGAAGAAAAGCTGATCCGCGACAAGCTCTCCTCCCTGACCGGCATCAGCGCGCTGGAGTTCAACTTGCTTCAGCGCGTATTGACGTTTAGCCACACAGCAGAAGCATTGCCAGCAGCCCTGGCAGCGATTCGCGACCTTGGTTTCACGCCAGTGGTTGAGGGTGCAGCAACAGTAAACGATGAAGCGCAAGCAGCGCCGCGCAAGAAGGCTTGGTGGCCTTTGGCGCTATCCGGTGTGGCTGCCGTATCGGCTGAAGTGCTGCACTTCGCCGAGCTTGCACCTGAGTGGGTTGTGGCCGGTGTGGCGCTGCTCGCCATTCTGCTGTGCGGCCTGACGACCTATAAAAAGGGTTGGATTGCGCTGAAGAACCGCAACCTGAACATCAATGCACTGATGAGTATTGCGGTTACCGGTGCGGTGCTGATTGGGCAATGGCCGGAAGCCGCCATGGTCATGTTCCTCTTTTCTGTGGCCGAGCTGATCGAGGCAAAATCGCTGGGTCGGGCTCGTAATGCCATCCGCGGCCTGATGGATCTGACCCCAGAGCGCGCCACGGTGCAGCAAGCAGACGGCTCATGGCTTGAAGTTGAGGTTAAAACCATAGCCTTAGGTGCATTGGTCAGGGTTCGGCCTGGCGAGCGAATCGGCCTCGATGGCGAGGTGACTTCCGGCAACTCCACCATCAACCAAGCGCCGATCACGGGGGAAAGCCTGCCCGTAGAGAAAACCGTCGGAGACCCGGTTTTTGCTGGCACCATCAATCAAGCAGGCTCGCTGGAATACCGCGTCGTGGCAGCCGCTGCCAACACTACGCTGGCACGCATCATTCACGCGGTCGAAGAGGCACAGGGTTCACGTGCTCCGACCCAGCGCTTTGTCGACCAATTCGCCAAGGTATACACCCCTGTCGTATTCCTATTCGCCCTGGCTATCGCCATTGTGCCGCCACTCTTCATGGCCGAACCCTGGTACGACTGGATCTATCGTGCCTTGGTACTGCTGGTGGTCGCTTGCCCTTGCGCCTTGGTTATTTCAACGCCCGTCACCATTGTCAGTGGCCTGGCTGCGGCTGCGCGCAAAGGCATTCTGATCAAAGGCGGTGTCTACCTTGAAACCGGCGGCAAGCTTGGCTTCCTGGCACTCGACAAGACCGGCACTATTACTCACGGCAAGCCGGTGCAGACCGATTACATGCCGCTGGTTGATCAGGACTCAGAAGTCTACCGCACACATGCCGCCAGCCTCGCCAGTCGGTCTGACCATCCGGTATCGCAAGCGATAGCCAAGCATGCCAGTAAGAATGGGCTGGCGTTTACCGCCGTTGAAGGATTCGAAGCCCTACTGGGTCGAGGTGTTCGAGGCACCATCGAAGGCATAGATTTCCACCTGGGTAACCACCGCCTGGTGGAAGAGCTTGGCCTCTGCTCACCCGAGCTGGAAGCGACGCTGGAGCGTCTCGAACGCCAAGGTAAAACAGTGGTGGTGCTGTGCAATCCGCAGCGTGCCATTGCCCTGTTCGCCGTTGCCGATACCGTCAAGGGCTCCAGCCGCCAGGCAATTGAGGAGCTTCATGCGCTTGGCGTGAAGACCACAATGCTGACCGGCGATAACCCGCACACCGCAGATGCGATTGCACAGCAGGTAGGCATCGACGAGGCACGCGGCAACCTACTGCCAGTCGACAAATTGCAGGCCATTGAAGCATTGCAGGCGCGCGGCTACGTTGTAGGGATGGTCGGCGATGGCATCAACGATGCGCCGGCGCTGGCGAAGTCTGAAATCGGTTTCGCCATGGCCGCCGCCGGCACGGACACGGCCATCGAAACTGCGGATGTGGCCTTGATGGATGACGACCTGCGCAAGATCCCGGCCTTCATCCGCCTGTCTCAACAGACCGCCGTCATCCTCAAGCAGAACATCGTGCTGGCGTTAGGGATCAAGGCCCTGTTTCTCGCCATTACCCTAACGGGGCAGGCGACGATGTGGATGGCCGTCTTTGCCGACATGGGCGTCAGCCTGCTGGTGGTGTTCAACGGCCTGCGCCTGCTTAAAAAGTAGGATCGGAGGATTGAAGATGAAAGCAGCATTGCAACTCGCAATTGAACAAGCCTTTCAGCAGGCCCGGCAGGCCATGCAGGAACAGCGCAGCGCAGATGCCTTTCAATGGTTAGAGCGCGCGCACATCCTGACCCAACGCCAACCCGTGCTGCATGCTGGGTCACACTGACTGATGCTTGTGCTCGGCTGGCAGACCGGCGATTACCGCGAGGTCGCGGGGCAACTACCACGTATTTTCGCGGCCCTGCTGTTCTCCAAAATCTGGGTGCCTATCGGCAATACAGGCCGCTCCAGGGTCAGTGCTTTCAAGCCCATGCCGGTTCCCGAAGAACCACAGACCTTGCTTGCCGATGACAAGTAAACTCAATCCGGTCGGTGATTGCGCCCATGCAAATTGATATCTCTACCCAGCTGCCATGCTCACTGGCAGAGGTGATCGCCCAGGTGCGCACGCCACGTCTGCTGCATCAGGTTGCATCACCGTTGCTGAGTTTCAGCCCGCTGACTCCCGTTGAGTTTCCTGGCACCTGGAACGAGGGCACTTACTGGGTCAAGCTGAAGTTATTCGGCGTACTTCCCATTGGCCGTCAGGCGATTGTGATTACATACCCGCAGACGGAAAATGCTCAGATTTTCATGCTAAGAGACAACGGCTACAGCCCGCTGATCAGCAAGTGGGATCACCTCATTACGGCACAAGAGGTCAACGGCGGAACGCTTTACCGAGATAGCGTGACCATCAAGGCGGGCGTCCTCACTCCGTTCGTCTGGCTATTTGCGCGCCTGTTCTACGCCCACCGTCAGCGCCGCTGGGCAACCTTGGCGGCAAATGGCTTTAACTACGGAAACTCTCAGCCGCTGTAGTAATCGCACCTTGCTAGGTTCTTGGTCGCATCAACCAACTCTTCGTCTGGTAAGCGCTGAGCCCATGGCTATTCACACCCATGCGGTCACAGTTTCATGCACCATTACTGCCATGAGCTGGAATATACGCAGTGCGCCTGCCAGCTCCAGCTCGTCAGCGAAATGCTGGCTTACACGGCGGGAGTGAGCAGCATGCCCGAATCACGCAAGGTGATTCGGGTGGACGCTTACGAGCATCCAAACAAGATCAACCGGCGTCACCCCCAGCCGGCTTGTCACATCAGCCCGGCGCTATCGATCTATCTGAGTGCACCGTCCTATGAGCTGGCAGTCATGAACATTCGGCCTGATCAAGGCTGGAGCTCTCTCGACCTACCCGTCGGATTCTATTGAAAATCTGAATTCAAATGTCGCTTTAAGACAACTTTCATTGCCGCCTTGTGAAGATTACAGAATTGTAATTTTCCAATCATCTTCAAGTTATCTTCAGCTTGCAAGGATAGGGCTCAGCTCCCCAAAGGCGCAGAGCGCTTGAGGGTGCAATACCTATAAGAACGCCATGGCGAAAACTAGACTAATAACTGCCAATTATAAAGGAGCAATAAATGCTTAATAAAACCAAACTATCCCTTGCAGTATTTTCGGCGATTGTCAGTGCAGCTCCGCTCATGGCGGCCGCAGAAGAGCAAGCCGAAGGTTTTGTAGAAGGTAGCAGTTTCAATATTCTCAACCGTAACTTCTACATGAATCGTGACTTTCGTAAAGGTCAGTCGAGCAACACTGACAATGGTTATACTGAAGCTTGGGCACACGGGATCATTGGCCAGTTCGAGTCGGGCTTTACCCAAGGTACCGTAGGCTTTGGTATTGATGCCTTCGCCATGCTCGGCCTTAAACTGGATACCGGGGATGGTCGATATGGCCCAGGTGGTACTGTTAATCTGCTGCCGGTAAATAGTGATGGTGAAGCCGAAGATAACTACTCCAAAGTGGGTGGTGCAGTAAAAGCCCGGCTATTCGACACCGTTGTCAAAGTGGGTGATGTGTTCCCCATGACGCCGGTGGTTCACTACGGTGACTCCCGCCTGCTACCGGAAAGCTTTCGCGGCGTTACGGTTGAGAACACAAGCTTTGATGGTTTGACCCTTCAGGGTGGCCGCCTGCATGCCATGAGCCAGCCGCAGGTCAGCACCATGCGTGATGAGTTCGCAACCTTCTATGCGGGCTCTGTCGCGTCTCCATGGGTTGCCTATTTCGGCGGTGACTATTCGCTAAATGACAACCTGAGCTTTAGTCTCTATAGCAGCCAACTCAAGGATGCTTGGAAGCAGCACTATGCCGGTACGTCCTTCACCTACCCGCTGACCGACAGTGTTTCCTTGTTCGGTGGCTTGAACTACTACAAAGCTGTTGATGACGGCCAGCAGCTGTTGGGTGAGTTCGATAACGACATTTACAGCGGCAAAGTGGGTGTGCAGTTCGGTGCACACAGCGTTGCCCTGTCGCACCAGCGCAACAACGGCGACGATGATTTCGACTACCTGCGCCAGTCTGATTCCATCTTCCTCGACAACTCTATTCAGTACAGCGACTTCAACTCGCCGAAAGAGAAGTCCTGGATGCTGCGCTACGACCTAGATATGGCCAGCTATGGCGTTCCTGGACTGACCTTCATGACGCGCTATGCGCTGGGTACAGATGCGGACTATTCCGACGCCAACAGTGTGTATATGCGTCGTGATGCCGATGGCAACCCGCTGACTGACCAGAAGCGCTGGGAACGCAACATCGAAGCCAAGTACGTCGTCCAAACGGGCTCACTGAAAGAGATGTCCTTCCGTGTTCGCCAGATGACTACCCGCGCAACGGATTACGAGTCGGATCTGGACGAGGTTCGTCTGATCGTCGAGTACCCACTGAGCGTGCTCTAAAAATGGATGGGCGGGCGGGCTCTAAAAGCACTGCCCGCTCATGCATAACAAGATAGGCAGTTATTAGATTTCAAGAATGTAATGTTGGGCTCACGCTGCTGTTAGCTTCACCTCCGTAAAATTCACTCGAACTTGCAGAACTTGTCCATGAACCTCGACAAGCTAATAATTGAATTTTACGAGGCCTGCCTTATGAAGATGTTGAAAGCCCTAGTTATTGGATCAGTACTTCTTGTCGGCTCCACACAGTCTTATGCAGAAGATGGCTATGATCGCTCAATGAAAGCTCAGGCAAAATTTCGAGCAGATCAAAAACGAATTCACGGAACTGAGCCTGCTGCCAAACCGGCGGACGAACTAAAGGTTAAGACCAGCAACCAAGATCGGACCAATACCGATCTTAAAAAAGAAACCAACGCTGACTAACCGCTCACTTCCGAACGATGTTCACCTCTAGAAGCTCCCGAGCTCCTTTGGAAAGAGGTGTACCCTAAGCGCCCTTCGGGGCGCTTTTTTATTTAATCTTTAATAATAAGAAAGATTCACTGGGAGTTTAAACCTCCAAGCTAGACAACTAACTCTTCTCTTCCGCAAGTCATTCATATCTGCAACAAGCCATCGCTGTCAGCGTGTAGCAAGAAGGGCAAAATGATACCGGTGAAGGCCTTTAGATTGATCTGCCTGATATCTGCAAAGGCACTCGGCTATCACCCCGATGCTAGAACACGGTGTCATTTGAATACCGCGCCCTTGCACCGTCAGCAGATACCCACTCAATAGCCAGACGCCGTGCCCATCTCAATCTTTCATGATTCAAGCCATCCAAGAGGATCGCCACGCTTTTCGCTTCCTCATGTAAGCTGACGTTTTTCATCCTTGAGGATGCTATGAGTAGGGATGCACTTGAACAAAACCAGATACCGATCTATTTCGTCGCGGTCATTGCAGCGGCAATCGGTGGGTTAATAGCTACTGCAGCGGCGCAGAGCCTGAACGCATTAGTGACCCCGACTATCGCCGTGCTGATGTACGCGATGTTTCTGCAAATTCCCTTTCTTGATCTCCGCAAAAGTCTTAGCAACAAACGCTTCATGTCAGCCTTGCTTATCGCCAATTTCGTACTGATTCCACTGCTGGTATGGGCACTCACCAGAGGGCTCGCAGAACACCCGGCAATCCTAATAGGCGCTCTTCTAGTTTTGCTCACCCCGTGTATCGACTACGTGGTGGTCTTTACTCACATTGGCAAAGGCGACTCGCGTGCGATTCTTGCAGCAACCCCCATCCTCTTGCTGTTGCAGCTTGTGCTGTTGCCTGTGTACTTGGCTTTCATGCTAGGGGAGCAATCCCGAGTCGTTATCTCGATAGCGCCTTTCGCTGAAGCCTTTCTCGCACTGATTGTCGTGCCTTTATTGCTCGCGGTTGCTACAGCAGCCTTGGCTAAGCGCTCACGGTTCGTAGGTCGCTGGAACACCGTATGGGCATGGATGCCAGTCCCTGCGATGGCGGCAGTTCTCATTGCGGTGGTTGGGTCGCAAATCTCGCCGGTGGTTCGTGATATCGACCAGCTTTTACCGGTGATCCCGGTGTACATCGGTTTCATGCTTTTGGCCCCCGTAGTGGGCGCACTGGCTTCAAGAGCTTATAAACTGCCCGCCTCGACGGCGAGAGCGGTTACTTTCAGTACCTCCACACGTAACTCGTTGGTGGTTCTTCCGCTGGCCCTGGCATTGCCTGAAGAAATACGGGGGCTTGCAGCCGCAGCGGTCATCACCCAGACGCTGGTTGAGTTGGTGGGTGAGCTTGTCTACATCCGGGCAGTTCCGATTCTTATTTGGCGTAAAAAAAGCCGCTGAGGACGTCACAGGCACAGTCACCGCCCACATTGAGCGGTATTTACGGTAAGCAAAAAGCCCCGCTCAAGAGCGGGGCTTTTCAGTTGCACACGAATAGCGCTGTGAACTTAGCGCAGACGATGGGCCAAGCGGTAGAGCAATGGCAAAACCAGCAGCGTCAGCACGGTTGAAGACAGGATTCCGCCAATCACCACCGTCGCCAGAGGGCGCTGAACTTCTGCGCCCGTACCGATGGCAGTGGCCATTGGAATAAAGCCCAGAGACGCAACCAAAGCAGTCATCAGCACCGGCCGCAAACGAGTCAACGCGCCTTCACGAATAGCCTCGTCCAGCCCCATGCCGTTCTCACGCAAACTGCGAATAAAGGAAATCATCACCAGGCCGTTGAGTACCGCGACACCCGACAACGCAATGAAACCCACCCCCGCAGAGATCGAGAGCGGAATATCACGCAGCCACAAGGCCATGATCCCGCCGGTCAGCGCGAAGGGCACGCCGGTGAATACCAGCAGGCCATCTTTGACATTGCCGAACATCATGAAGAGCAGCGTGAACACCAGCAGCAACGAGACCGGTACGACAATCTGCAGGCGCTTGGCTGCCGACTGAAGCTGCTCGAAGGTGCCGCCCCAGGTCGTCCAGTAGCCTGTAGGGACGCTAACCGCCAGGGCGATCTTGCTCTCGGCCTCGGCGACAAAAGAGCCAATATCGCGGCCGCGAACGTTGGCGGTGACCACCACGCGACGCTTGCCACTTTCACGGCTGATCTGGTTCGGCCCCGGTGCGGACACCACGCTCGCCACATCAGCCAGGCGCACAAACCCTGGGCCATCCAGCCCATCGCCATTGGCCAGACGAATAGGCAGCTGCTGGATCTTGTCGACATCATTGCGCCACTCGTCCGCCAGGCGAACTTGGATATCGAAACGCCGGTCACCTTCAAACAGTGCACCCGCCTCGCGCCCGCCGATGGCGGTGGAAATGGCGTCCTGAATCTCCGAGACATTCAAACCGAATCGTGCGGCTTTCTCACGGTCGATTTGTACGCTGAGCATCGGCAGACCGGTGGTCTGTTCGACCTTCACATCAGCTGCTCCTGGAATACCCTCCAGCACCTCAGCGATTTGCTCGGCGGTCTCGTTCATCACATCCATGTCATCGCCAAACACTTTCACTGCGACGTCACTGCGTACGCCGGAGATCAGCTCGTTGAAGCGCATCTGAATGGGCTGAGTGAACTCATAGTTGTTGCCGGAAACCTGTTCAACCGCCTCCTGCATCGCCGCAACCAAATCGGCTTTGCTGCGATCAGGATCGGGCCACTGGTCGCGCGGCTTTAGCATGACAAAGTTGTCCGCCACGTTCGGCGGCATTGGATCGGTTGCGACTTCAGCGGTTCCAAGCTTGGCGAACACCGTATCAACCTCGGCAAAGGATTTGATTCGTTGTTCGAGTTGCACCTGCATTTCAATTGCTTGCGAAAGGCTAGTGCCAGGAATACGCAGGGCATGCAAAGCGATATCGCCCTCATCCAGGCTCGGCACGAACTCACTGCCCATCCGCGAAGCAGCTAAACCAGAAAGCACCATGATGACTGTCGCAATGGTCAGCACTAACGGCTTGCTGACCATGACCCAATCTAGCAACGGCGCGTAGCCTTGCTTGACCCAGGCCATTAGCCGATTTTCTTTTTCACTGACGTTGCCATTGAGGAACAGTGCAACAGCTGCCGGGACGAATGTCACCGAGAGGATCATGGCTCCGAACAGGGCTGTCACCACGGTGAACGCCATTGGGTGGAACATCTTGCCTTCCACGCCGGTCAGCGCAAATATCGGCAGGTACACCACCATAATGATCAGTTGGCCGAACAGCAGTGGACGACGCGCCTCCTTCGACGCCGCGAACACCTCATGGAAGCGCTCATTACGGGTCAACGTTCGGCCTGCTGCGGCCTGGGCGTGAGCCAAACGACGCACGCAGTTCTCTACGATCACCACGGCACCATCGATGATGATGCCGAAATCGAGTGCGCCAAGGCTCATCAGGTTCGCGCTGACCTTGTTGCTGACCATGCCCGTAAAGGTGAACAGCATCGACAGCGGAATCACCATTGCGGTGATGAGGGCCGCCCGAATGTTACCCAGGAACAGGAACAGGATAGCGATAACCAGCAGAGCGCCTTCGATCAGATTCTTCTTCACCGTATTGATGGCCTTATCGACCAATACAGTGCGGTCATAGACCGTCTTCGCTATGACTCCTTTCGGCAGGTTGCGATTGATCTCCTTTATGCGCTGGTCGACAGCCTGCGATACATAGCGGCTGTTCTCACCAATCAACATAAAGGCAGTGCCGAGCACCACCTCCTGGCCGTTCTCAGTAGCGGCACCGGTGCGCAGCTCCTTACCCAGGCCAACCTCGGCCACATCACCGATGCGCACAGGAACACCATCGGTGTTCTTGATGATGATGTTGGCGATGTCAGCGATATTGCCGACTTGTCCCGGAGCGCGGATCAGGTACTGCTCGCCGCTGCGTTCGATGTAGCCCGCACCAACGTTGGCATTATTGCTCTCCAACGCAACCACAATGTCCTGCAGGCTGAGGCCATGTGCGACCAGGCGCTCCGGCTTGGGTGAAACCTGGAACTCCTTGGCATAACCGCCAATGGTGTTGATCTCGGTAACACCTTTGACGGTTCGCAGTTGCGGCTTGACGATCCAGTCCTGAATCTCACGCAGATCCATCGGTGTATAGGTGCTGCCATCCGGCTTCTTCGCACCGTCTTGCGCCTCGATGGTCCACATGTAGATCTCGCCCAGACCAGAAGCGATTGGCCCCATGCTCGGCGACAGATCACTGGGTAGATTTCCACGCGCTTCCTGTATCCGCTCATTCACCAACTGACGAGCGAAGTAGATGTCTGTGCCGTCTTCGAAAATGACGGTGACCTGCGACAACCCGTAACGTGAGATTGAACGCGTTTCCTGTAAGTTGGGCAGCCCAGCCATTACCGATTCAATCGGAAAGGTCACGCGTTGCTCGGTTTCCAGTGGCGAGTAGCCCTTTGCCTCGGTATTGATCTGCACCTGCACGTTGGTGATGTCGGGAACCGCATCAATCGGCAACTTCTGGTAGCTGTAAACACCCAACGCTGCCATGCCGAGCACAGCCAGCAAGACTAGCCAGCGCTGGTCGATGGCGAAGCGAATTAATCGTTCGTACATGTCAATTTCCCCTAAAGCGCAGCATCACCGCGCTCTCCAGTACGGATGCGCAATGCGTCGGTCAAAGGGGCCACGGCGACGATTCCATCACCGGGTACACCTGTGTGGGCGGCCTTCTCGATGGCATGGACGATCTCATCGGCAACTTCTTCTGAACAGAACGCCAGCAGCACGAGATGCTGATGGGCGTCGGGGTTCCACTCGTCGGCGATGTAGCTGTGATCCTTGCCGTGGCCACGTGGATGACCATGGGCGGGCAGGATGGTAAATCCAGGCAGGTGTGGCAGTGCATGCAAAGCTTGCTCGACGGCCTCAAGCCGGATCGGGCGAAAAATAGCTGTAACTTGTTTCATAGCTCGACTCCGAATTAGTGGTCATGGCTCGCGCCGGCTTTGCCAAGCTCAGCTTTGATCAGGAAGCTGTTCTTCAGCGCGTATCGATCGCCCGCCTTCAGACCCGAGATAACCTCGACGAAGCGGCCGTCGGATTTGCCCAGCTCAAGAGGCCGAGCTTCTAGCTGGTTATCGAAGCGGCCGAACACTACCTGCCAATCGCGAACGGTCTGGATCGCTTCGACCGCTACTGCAACGGGAACGTTGTTCTCCTCGGCAATCACCTCGACCGTCACTGGCAAACCAGGCCGCCATAGCCGATCTGGGTTAGCTAGCACGATGCGAGCAGTCGCTGAGCGGGTTTGCGCCCCAACCAGAGCGCTGACATAGGAAATGGAGCCCTTAGCCGTGGCGGCGAATGCGCTGGAGCTCACGACAACGTTTTGCCCTTCGGCGATTACGCCCAAGTCTTTCGCCGCGACGGTTGAGTCCACCCATACGGTCGACAAATCCGAGACGGTAAAGACTGCGGAATCCTCTTTGAGTACTTCACCAACAGAGATGCTTTTGCTGGTTATCACGCCATCGATAGGGGCACGAATCTCGAATTCGGTGAGATTCTGGCCTTTGGCCGGTGCACCGCCCAGCGAAGCGATTTGTTGCTGGACGCGCTGCACTGCGATAGCAGCTTCCTGCATGGCAACTTGCGCCTGCAGGAAGTCCTGCTCGGCGGAAATCTTCTCTTCCCACAATTGCTTTTCACGTGCATAGGTCGTGCGGGCAAGCGCAGAGCGTTGCTGGGCGGCCAGTAGCTCGCCACGCAGTTCGGCCAGCGCCTGGCTGGAGATTTTGGCCAATACCTGACCCTTGCTGACCGTATCGCCAGCACTAACCGCCACCGAGTCGACGCGCCCGGCAAGTTGCGGGGTCACCTGAACCGTGCGGTCACCGTTGTAACGAACCTCGCCGAGCACTTGCAGCGTGGAGGCGATTTTCGCGGGACCAGCAGTGGCGAGCGTGACGCCACCCTGCTCAAGCTGCGCATCCGTCATGGTCACGCGGCCCTCAACCTGCTCGTAACCGAACGAATAGCTCTTGCCACTGTGCGTGGCGCTGATGGAAACCTGGAATGAATGCGGCTCTACAACCGCGGCATCGCCACGTAGGTAGTTATTCTCTTTGCTGAAATTGATGATTTGCGCAGGTTGGCCAAGACGCAACAAGGTCACTTGCACCGTGCTTTCAGCAGGATTTAGAAGCTTGCCGTCCAGGTAGGTATAGAGCCTGAACTGAGGCTCTACGCCCTCCTCAAAAATCGTCACTTCAAGCGCATAATCACCCTCGGTGAAAAGCTTGCCGCCATGCTCGCCCTTGGTGGGTTCTACAGTTTCATGGTGCTCTTTATCTGCATGCTCATCGGCCTCTTCATGCTCGTCGGCCGAAGCCTCCCCGTGGTGCTCGGGATCTGCGTGAGCCGATACATCCTCATGACTCTCATCATGGCCATGGCCTTCCTCCCCGGACTTACCAGGGCTACCACTTAGAATCAGGCCCGCCACGGCTAAACCGATGACGACAACAGCCACAATCATCAGCCACTGCTTTCTGGGAGTTGTTGATGCCATTGGTAACTCCAAATTATCAAAAGTATTGAATTTGATTCATGCCCAGGCGGCGACTAAACGCGCTCAATAAACATGCAGCCGCCAGGAAAGCAGGCGAGGCTTCATGTCGCATGACGCGACCGTCTAAGGCGTTATGTAGGTGCGCAGAGATGCTTATTTTTTGAATTCGATGTTGAGTTGGGAGCCGTAAATCTTCTCCAAGCTCACCCAGGCCGAGATAGCTTCATCCAGGGTATTCAGGTACTGGGAGCGCATGCTTACGAGGGTGCGCTGAGCATCGAGTACATCGATAAAGGCAAACTTGCCCATCTCGAATCCACGTACTGCGCCCTCTACTGCTTGCTGCGCGGTCGGCAGCAGTGTGCCGCTGATCGAGTCGACTTCACTTCTAGCGCTTTCCCACTGCTCAAATGCCTGCTGGGCTTCCGCGCGCAGGCGGAGTTCTGCGGCATTGCGCAAATCCCGCGCTTGGTCAGCTCCTTGAGCAGCGGCCAGCACATTGCCTTGGTTACGGTTGAACAACGGAATAGGCATCGACAAGCCGAGCAAATTGACGCGCTCGCCAAGCCCTTCGTCGTATTGGCTGCCAACACTGACGGTGAGGTCTGGAATGCGCTGCGACTTTTCGAGTTCCAAGGAAGACTCGGCACGCTGGATGTGCGTGCTGGCCAGCCGTAGGTCCGCTGTATCTGTTATGCGTGCAAGCATCTCAGCCTGCGACGGCAGGTACGGCAGGCGCTCAAGATCACCCTCGACATGCGCGAAGTTCGGTGTCTCGGCACCCGTTATGAGCGCCAGTTGCTTGTAGGCATTGCTTTGATTGAGGCGTGCGCGATTCAGCTCCAGTTGAATTTCCGAAAGCTGCACCTGAGCACGCGAAATTTCGATTGGCGAAGCCTTGCCGGCCTTTACGCGCCCTTCGACCACCTGAAGTCCGCGACGGGCAAGGTCTAACGACTGAGTGGAAAGCTGCAGTCCTTCCTGGGCACGCAGGGCTGAGTAAAAGGCCTGGATGACCTCAGCGCGCAAGATGTTTTTCTTACGCTCCAGATCAATCGCCACCGCGTCCTGATCACGCTCAGACACATCAATACGCGCGCTACGCTTGCCGCCCAGCTCAATTGGCTGAGATACCTGAATGCTGGTAACGCGCGACTCACTGCGCGTGTCCTCAACGCTCCAGGACAACTCAGGATTCGGGATCAGCCCAGCTTGAGTACGAGCACCTTCGGCAATACCTGTATTCCATTGTGCTGCAGCGAACTCCTGGTTCTCAGTGAGCGCTTGCGCCAACGCCTCATCAATCGTTATTGACTGCCTTGTTGATTCGGCAGCAGTTGTTGGAACTGGAGCAATTAACAATGCAGCCAGTAGCCCTGATAACACACAGAACTTACCTACTCCAACTCCATGTCCGGCCATTGTTTTTACATGCACTTAAAAGTCCTCCGCAGAACTAACTCTGCTGGAATATAATGAAGGCCTTTATATTTATTAATCCCGAGGGATATCGAGGATCATTACTTGGGAAAATAAGTAGAAAGCCAATTCCCGGCAGAATGTAGTGCTCCACGCCTATCAGCAAGGTGACTGGAAAATTACAAATACGTTATCCAGCACCTTTCCAAGTAGGCCTGTATTAGTATTGGCAGCGCTCAAGAGAGCAGGCGATTTAGCGCCCAGCAACAACTAGAAACAAACACAGTTAAATAGCGGTTGCCTCGCGTGTAGCGCCCCGGGCAGCCCTGCCAGTCAAAAGTTGGGGGTTTTGGATAAGGGCAAGTACTGCGACACGTTGTCGCTTAACACCTTGGAGCCATGCGAAATAGGCATTACAGCTTGACCCTAAAGCCGCTTCAGGCTTTAGCCTTGGAGCAACCTGAAAAGCCGTAGGTCATATCCGTGACCGCCGATGAAAGAATTAAAACCACTCCGCAGCCACAACAAAAGAATATCTAAAAATACTGGCTGCACATTTTAAGGTGAATTTTTATGCGAATCCTTATTGTCGAGGACGAGCCCAAGACTGCCGAATACTTACACCAAGGTTTAAGCGAAAGTGGCTATGTAGTTGATAAGGCAGCCACTGGCGTGGACGGTCTCCACCTTGTTAGGCAACACGCTTACGACTTGGTAGTGCTTGATGTAAACCTGCCTGAAATTGATGGCTGGGGCGTGCTTGAGCATATACGCAGTAACAGCAGTACACGCGTGATAATGCTGACTGCACGCGGGCGCTTAGTGGATAAAATTAAAGGCCTGGATTTGGGGGCAGATGATTATTTAGTCAAACCGTTCGAGTTCCCTGAATTACTTGCGCGAATTCGTACATTGCTACGGCGAAGCGAGCAAATTCCAGTACCGGAAGTGCTGCGGGTAGCCGACCTTGAGCTTGATCCGGCGAGGCACCGCGCGTTCCGTGGTGAGCAGCGCATCGACCTGACCACTAAAGAGTTTGCGTTGCTGCACCTACTGATGCGCCGCTCTGGGGAAGTGCTATCGCGCACCCAGATCATTTCGCTGGTCTGGGATATGAATTTTGACTGCGACACAAACGTCGTCGAAGTCTCCATCCGCAGGCTACGCGCCAAAATTGATGATCCGTTCGATAACAAACTGATCCACACCCTCAGGGGTGTTGGGTACGTGCTTGAGGAACGGGCATGAAGCCGGCCAGTCTATCCATGCGCCTTGGCCTGTCGGTCAGCGTGATGGGGGCGGCACTGGTTGTTCTGCTAGCGGCACTCGCCTACTTCGCGCTTACCCATGAGCTGGACTCGTTGGCCAAGCAGAGTCTTGACGGCAAACTGGAGCAGATTCAGCACAATCTCGCCGAAGACATGAGTGCACATGCAATTGCCCAGCAACCTCACGAGTTGCTGGATCTGGTCATGGGGCATGACAACCTGCACCTGACGATCTACGGGAAAAAGTCAGGCACCAAATTACTCCTGAATCTGGGTGAGAAATCCAGGGAGCCCATTCTTGCCAACATACCAGCAGGCGATACCCCTAGTTACCAAAGCTGGTCGGATACTGAGGGAAACAACTTCCTGACCGCATCCAAGGTGATGCTGCTCAACGACGGCGACCACGTCAGGGTCTTACTCTCAATTGATCGATCTGCCGACGAAGCACTGCTCAGTGCCTACCTCAAGTCAACACTGATCGCACTCCCTCTTCTGCTCGCGCTGATTGGCATGGGCGCATGGTGGATCGTGCAGCGAGGCCTTTCTCCGCTCCGGCAATTTCGCCAGGTTGCATCGCTGATCTCCACACAGGATCTGACCCACCGAATTTCCGTGGATAAGCTTCCACAAGAACTCAGCGCGCTGGCCCACGGCATCAACTTCATGCTGCATCGACTTGATGGCGGCGTTCAGCAGCTATCGCAATTCTCTGATGACTTGGCCCATGAGTTGCGTTCGCCCATCACCAACCTGATGGGCAAAGCCCAGGTAACTCTCTCCAGAGAGCGTCCGCCAGAGGAATACAAAGCCGTACTGGAGTGCTGTACAGAAGAGCTTGAGCGCGTCACCCGGATTGTTTCCGACATGCTGTTTCTCGCTCAAGTCAGCCACCCGGCGTCCCTGGTTCCCTTCGAGAAGATTGCCCTAGAAGATGAGGCAAGACGCGTTGTGGATCTGTTCAGCATCTCCGCGGAAGAGAAGCAGATCAGCCTGAGCATTGTCGGAGCAGGCCTAACCTTCGGTGATCGGCTGATGGTGCAGCGCGCGATTTCAAACCTGTTGTCCAATGCGATTCGACATAGCCCCATCGGCGCAAACATTTCGTTGCTGATCGAAAAGCACAGCGAAACCGTATCGTTCTCGGTGGAAAACCCCGGGATTGGCATTCCCGCACAGCACATCCCTCATTTGTTCGAACGCTTCTACCGTGTCGATACCAGCCGCTCTCGTGCCGAAGGTGGAACAGGGCTTGGCCTGGCAATTGTTCGCTCGATCATGAGCCTGCATCAGGGCACGGTCGAGGTCAGCAGCCTGCCAGGCAGCTTCACCGTGTTCCGTTTGATCTTCCCCAAAGTCCGCAATGGTTCCTCGACCTAGACCCTGCAGGCGTACAGGCATAACGACCAGCCGAAGATTGGCTGCAGAGGAACCCGCCCCTATTCGGAGAGCACGGCATACAGCGACGGCTCCCCGATATGCCAACCCCCTGAGCATGGAGAAACAACAATGAAGAAGACCCTCTTGGCAGTCGCGGTGAGTACTGGGGTACTCAGTCTTAGCCAGCCAGCCTCCGCTGAATTTTTTGCAGACAGCAAAGCCGGTCTGGAAGCGCGTAACTTCTATTTCAATCGCGACTTCCGCCAAGACTCAGCCAGCCAATCAAAGCAGGAGGAATGGGCCCAGGGCTTCCTGCTGCGCTACGAATCCGGGTTCACCGAAGGGACAGTCGGCGTGGGCATCGACGCTATCGGCATGCTTGGCCTCAAGCTGGACTCCAGCGCCGATCGCTCAGGCTCGGGCCTGCTCAAGCGCGATAAAGAAGCACCTCGTGCCGCGCAGGATGAATATGGCGAGATGGGTTTAACCGCGAAGCTACGTGCTTCGAACAGCGTGCTGAAATTAGGCACGCTGCAACCCAAGCTGCCAACCGTCCAAGCGAACGACTCGCGCCTACAGCCACAGACCTTTCAGGGCGGACATCTCAACTCGCTGGAGATTGACGGGCTTACCTTTGATGCAGGCCAGCTCAAGCAAGTAAGCCAGCGCGACTCCTCCGATAGCGAAGACCTCAGCATTACCAGCGGCTCTGCCCGCGCTATCAGTGGCGGTGGAACCCAGACGAGCGATGAGTTCAGCTTTGCCGGGGCGACCTACAAATGGAACAGCAACCTGACCACTGGCTACAACTACGGCAACCTGGACGACTTCTACAAACTGCATATTTTCACTGTCCTGCATACCTTGCCGCTAGGTGACAAGCAGTCGCTAAAAACTGATCTTCGCTACGCCCGCTCCACCGATGAAGGCAACAGCAACGTCGACAACAAGGCATTCGGAGCAATGTTTACCTACGCCTTTGGTGGCCACGCCCTCGGTGTTGGCTACCAGAGCATGAGCGGAGACACCGGCTACGCCTACATCAACGGCACCGATCCGTTCCTGGTCAACTATGTGCAGATCGGCGACTTCGCCAACAAAGACGAAACCTCATGGCAGGCCCGCTATGACTTCAACTTTGCCAGCGTTGGCATCCCTGGCTTGACGTTCATGACCCGTTACCTGACTGGTGACAATATTGATCTAGGCGCAGGCAGCGCCGATGGTAAGGAATGGGAGCGCAATACTGACATCGCATATGTCTTCCAGGACGGTGCGCTGAAAAACCTGGGTGTGAAATGGCGCAACGCCACACTACGTTCAACCAATTTCGGCAACGATGTTGACGAGAACCGCCTGATCGTCAGCTACACACTTCCGCTGTTGTAATCATCAAACCTCAGCGCGGAACTAGTAGTCGAGTGCCGCGCTTAGAACCGCCCGCGCTGATAAAGTGATACTGCCGGAAGTTCAATTCCAAACATAAAGCTCCTCCCTCCATCAGATTACAAATAAGTAATCCTGCTGCGATCCTGGCGTTAGGTTCGTCTCGTTAAGCTCAAAGTACATGCATTTTGCTTGGCACGAGCTTTGATCGCCCCCCATGTTCGACCCTCTCACCATCGACCACCAACTAGCACAGATTTTCTTGACCAGCGCGCGCTGCGCCTGCTTTAGGCAGGCTGCACGCAGCCTAAACTTACATATCGTGCCGATGCGCAAAAAACTCAGGAAGCTGGAGGCAACTGTAGGTACCCCGCTATTCCTTTATAAAGGACGCGAGCTCAGCCTGAGCGCAACAGGACGTGAATTACAACAACTACTGATCCAGAAATTCGGTGACCTGCATCCAGAGGACGTCAGTGTCCAGCGAGCTCTGGTACGTCTTGCGGTGCCGACGGCACTGCTCACCGACCTGCTGGCCCGTGATTTGATCTCCTGGCTGCGTAATGACGCGGCCGTGAGACTAGAAATCATCCCACAGGAGGGCGAGCCCGAGAGGCTGGCAGAGGTCATGATTTGGATCACCGATCCCGGCACGCCAAGACCGACTCCAAGCTTTGCAATGACAACACCATTGATGCTTGCACGAATTCCCTATCGTGCCCATATGGCCAAACGTTATGCGGGTAAACGCCTACCGAGTTCTGTAGCCGACCTCAAGGATTTCATGCTGGTTCAGCTCGCGGGAAACACAACGGTTGACAGTTTCGAACCATGGAATCAGCTGATCCGTCAGCGCCAAAGCGCGGTCATTCAAGTGCATTCACAAGAGTGGGTCGTTGACTTGCTGCGTAACTCCTCCTGCATTGGCCTGCTACCTGGCTACATCTCCCATGTAGACCGTAACCTGCTGCCCCTTGACGAGTTATTCGAGACTGCCTTGGAACGGGTGGTCTGGATTTCAACGTCCCCGCTGGCAGCAGAGCAATCAGAAGTGCAGACACTGGTATCGCTCATCTACAAAGCCTTTGAAGATCGCCACAACTGGTTCACTCAGTAGCCCTGAGTAGTCCACAAGCAGCTAATTCACCAAATAGTCATCTCGCTGAAACAAACAAAAGTTTCCACTCCTGCATTGAAACCCTCGCCCTGTAAGGCTTTCATTCGCCCTCTCGATCATTGAAATAAAAATGTCATCGAAAGTATGTGCAAGTGTAATACGCCTACCCGAGCCTGCCCCACGTCTACCACACATGTTTTCGACGAGGATAATTACATGCTCATTGCTACCCCCAACTCTCAATGGCTTAACCGAGTCACGTGCGGGCTCCTGCTGAGCGCTGGAGGACTCGGTCTCAGTCAACCAGCGGCAGCTGATTTTTTGGCAGATAGCAAAGCTGGTCTGGAAGCGCGCAACTTCTATTTCAATCGTGATTTCCGCCAAGACTCAGCTAGCCAGTCAAAGCAGGAGGAATGGGCCCAGGGCTTCCTGCTGCGCTACGAATCCGGCTTCACTGAAGGGACAGTCGGCGTGGGTATCGACGCCATCGGCATGCTGGGTCTCAAGCTGGACTCCAGCGCTGATCGTTCAGGCACGGGCCTTCTAAAACGCAACAAAGAAGCACCTCGTGCAGCGCAGGATGAATATGGTGAGATGGGCTTAACCGCGAAGCTGCGCGCTTCAAACAGCGTGCTGAAACTGGGCACGCTGCAACCTCGACTGCCAACCGTCCAAGCAAACGATTCGCGCCTGCTGCCACAGACCTTTCAAGGCGGGCACCTGAATTCGCTGGAGATTGCCGGCCTGACCTTCGATGCCGGCCAGCTCAAACAAGTAAGCCAGCGCGACTCATCCGATAGCGAAGACCTCAGCATTACCAGCGGCGCAGCCCGCGCTATCAGCGGCGGCGGAACCCAGAATAGCGATGAATTCAACTTCGCCGGAGCAACCTACAAGTGGAACAGCAACCTAGCCACCGGCTACAACTACGGCAATCTAGACGGTTTCTACAAGCAGCATATTTTCACGGTCCTGCACACCTTGCCGCTAGGTGACAAGCAATCGCTGAAAACTGATCTGCGCTACGCTCGCTCCACCGACGAGGGCAACAGCAACGTCGACAACAAGGCATTCGGGGCGATGTTCACCTATGCATTTAGCGGTCACGCACTCGGTGTTGGTTACCAGAGCATGAGCGGAGACACCGGCTACGCCTACATCAACGGCACCGATCCGTTCCTGGTCAACTATGTGCAAATCGGTGACTTCGCCAACAAAGACGAAACCTCATGGCAGGTCCGCTATGACTTCAACTTTGCCAGCGTTGGCATCCCTGGCTTGACGTTCATGACCCGTTACCTGACCGGCGACAATATTGATCTAGGCGCAGGCGGTGCCGATGGTAAGGAGTGGGAGCGCAATACTGACATCGCCTATGTCTTTCAGGACGGTGCGCTGAAAAACCTGGGCGTTAAATGGCGCAACGCCACACTACGTTCAACCAACTTCGGCAACGACGTTGATGAGAACCGCCTGATCGTGAGCTACACCCTTCCACTGCTGTAATTAGCAATAATCCGTGCGTTGCACTGTTTGTGCAGCGCACGCATTTAGCGAAATGCACAGACGGCGACTATGGGGAGCCGCCAAGAGTGCATTACTACCGCTAACGATCGCCTCACCAAAGCTGACTTTCCAATGACCCACTCACTGATACCTGGGTAGAAATTGTTATCTTCGGTAGCCGACGCCTGTAATTGCTCTGACGAGTGCCAAACATAACTGACGTATCAAAACCTTTACTCTCAAAGAGTTTAGATCCATTACAGGAATGTAATTCTCGCTTCACGTTTGTGACAGGGTCTTGCGTTTATATTTTAATCACCACCTTGAAGGAGTGATTAAACATGAAAAACCTCAAAGTCATTGCTGCACTTTCCGCTATGGTTGTTTCCTCTGCAGCTCTGGCAGAAGGCGGCGCTGATCGTGTCTATGGTCGGATGATTCAGGCCAATGAGCAGGCCATGCAAGAGTATGCTGCCGCTAACGGAAAGAATCCGCCTGAAGTTATTCATTACCGCTACGGCATGAAACTCGATATCGCCAGGGTCGTGGCCACTACCCCGACGGACTCTAGCTGCGGTGTGATGCCGGCCCAGATGACCTACGAGGACTCCAATGGCGATCTGAATATTCTTGAATACCGGGCAGCCGGGACAGGTTGCCGTAATCAAAACTAGATAAATGACATCGCGCTGACTGAAATGTAATTTCCAAGTCACCCTGACGTTATTTGGCATGTGGAAATATGACCAAGGCGTGCCTGGCTATGCCCGGCGCGCTTGGCACATATATGCGACCACACAATGACAACTGCCAATAACATCAGGAGCATTTATGAATAACAGAACCCTGTTAGGACTTTCTCTGCTCACTCTGAGCGTCAGTACCGGGCAAGCTGCAATGGCCGCCGGCGAGAAAGGCGAGGGATTTATCGAAGGCAGCAGCCTGACCATTCTCAATCGAAACCTCTACTTCAACCGCGATTTCCGTAAAGGCCAGTCCAGCAGCTCGGGTAATGGCTATTCGGAAGAGTGGGCGCATGGCGTGATAGGCCGATTCGAGTCTGGCTACACCGAAGGCACCGTAGGCTTTGGTGTCGATGCCTTTGCAATGCTGGGACTCAAGCTGGATACAGGCGACGGTCGCTCTGGTGCAGGCGGCTCAGTCGATGTGATGCCGTATAACAGCCTCGGGCAGGCTGAGGACAACTACTCCAAGCTGGGCGGTGCAGTAAAAACACGGTTCATGGATACCGAAATCAAGGCAGGCGATGTCTTTCCTGTCAGCCCGGTCGTCCAGTACGGTGATGCGCGGCTTTTACCGGAGAGTTTCCGCGGCATCACCGTGGCCAACACCAGTGTGGAAGGACTGTCGCTTCAAGGCGGTCGCCTTCATTCGATGAGCCAACCCAACAGCAGCAGCATGCGTGACGGCTTCGCCACCTTCTACGCGGGCGAAGTCGACTCTCCATGGATCGCCTATTTCGGCGGTGACTACACGCTCAACGACAACCTGGGCTTCAGTCTCTACACCAGTCGGCTCAAGGATGCCTGGAATCAATACTATGCGGGCACCACGCTGAGCTATCCGCTTGCGGACGATGTCACCTTGATCGGTGGGTTGAACTACTACAAGGCAGTTGATGAAGGGAAGCAGCTCCTCGGGAGCTTCGATAACAACATCTGGAGCGGTAAGGTCGGCATCCAGTTCGGCGCGCACACCGTCCTGGTTGGACTCCAGCGCAACAACGGCGATGACGACTTCGACTACTTGCGCCAATCTGACTCCATCTACCTCGACAACTCCATTCAGTACAGTGACTTCAACTCGCCCAAGGAGAAGTCATGGCAGGTGCGCTATGACCTGGATATGGAGCCTTTCGGTGTGCCCGGACTGAGCTTCATGACTCGATATGCTCAGGGCTGGGATGCCGACTACAGCAACGCAAACGAAGTCTATATGCGCCGAGATGACAATGGCGATCCGTTGACCAACCAGAAGCGCTGGGAACGTGACATCGAGGCCAAGTACGTTGTGCAGTCTGGATCACTGAAGGACATGTCCTTCCGCATTCGACAAGCCACGACTCGCGCCACTGACTTCGAGTCGGATTTGGATGAGTTCCGCTTCATCGTCGAGTACCCACTGGAAGTGCTTTAACGCCAGTGCGCGAGCGGTGTGAATGCCGCTCGCATTTTGACTCTGCTGTCCCCTCTAGTGCTCCTTTGGTTTGGAGACAGCCCTTGGCGCCCGTCGGGCGCCTTTTTTACTTAGGGGAAGTGTGAAGAAGATCGGCCACTCGTTCCCAAGCGGCCGCGGTGGAATGGGCTGCTACTCGGCGGGATATTCTGCAACGACCTGATCGGCACCCGTCTTGGTCAAGCCAATGACCTGGTAGGCATGCTGTACGCCATCGACTTCCATGCCGGGGGAGCCCGCCGGCATCCCGGGAACAGCGATGCCCAGCAGATCATCGCGCTTGGTGAGTTCGATGACCTGAGCCGCCGGCACATGACCTTCGACGAACTTGCCGTCAATCACCGCGGTGTGGCAAGACGCTAACCGTGGCGCGACGCCCAGTCTTTGCTTCACTGCTGTCATGTTGCTTTCAACATGGTCGACGACTTTGAAGCCATTCGCTTCGAGGTGTGAAATCCACTTCTTGCAACATCCGCAATTGGCATCACGATGGACATCAATCGTCAGGGCATCAGCTGCTTGAACCGCAGACGTGACGGAGAGAGCGGCCAGTAAGGCCAGATATTTAGCTTTCATGTACGTGCTCTTTGCCATCGGCGTGGGTGTGGGTCTTGGGCGAGGCGTTCGGAGCCTGCTCGGCGTGATGATCACCTCCGTTGGACGACGCCTCATCTCCAGCATGGTGGTCATCGCCACTCATATCCGAATGGTGACCTGCCTTAGGTGCGGAGCCACCCTCGCTATCCGTAGCCGCGGCATCGTGATGACCAGGCTCTCCAGCATCACCTGATCCATGATGGTCATCGCCACCGCCACTATTGTCATGATGGCCAGGCTTGTTGTCGCCGTGCTGTCCTTCATGGTTATGCATCTGCGTTTCCCCACCACCGTGCTGATGGCCGCCACTGGATGCGACGAGTGTTTGGTATTGCTTGGCATCCATCGTCGGCAGTTGGTTGAGGAAGGCAACCATGCCCCAGATGTACTCGTCTCCCATGCTCTTGCCCCACGCAGGCATACCCGTTGCCTTGATGCCATGCTTGATCACCCAGAACGCTGCTGACGGATTGCCATCGACACCGATCTTGGCGAGGTTGGGAGGAGCAGGATAAAGCGATTGGCTCAACTCGGTCTCCGCCACACCTGGCGCCAAGTGGCAGCCGATGCACATGGAGTTGTAGTTGCCCGCACCGGCGCGAATAAGAGCTTTATCATCCAGGTTAGGAACCTCGATGTCCCGCGAACGGACCTCGATAGAGCGGTCACGGGCCATTGTGAGAAACGCATACACCGCAGGAAAATGGGGATCGTCGGCCCCCACATTGACCACGCCAAAATAGGCGCCGGCCAGGACAGCTGTGCTACCGACCACGCCGGCCGCCACCAAAGTTTTAATTGTTCTTTTCATGTCAGGTTCTCAAAACCACATCCGGATACCGGCTACAAAACGCGCCTCGTCTACATCACCGCCCTCGTCGCGGACCATGTCTGCCGTGTTGCCATAGGAGCGGCTCCAGGAGACCCCGACATAGGGGGCAAACTGCCTGACAATCTCGTAACGCAGACGCAAGCCGAGCTCAGTATTGGCCAACCCCGATCCGACACCACGCTCAGGATCGTTCTTGCCGTAGAAGTTCATTTCGGCAGTTGGCTGGAGTATCAGTCGGTTGGTCAGCAGAATGTCGTACTCGCCCTCCAGTCGGGCAGCGGTCTGGCCATTCTCACCTACGAAGGCGGTGGCTTCGGCCTCGAAGGCGTAAAGCGCCATGCCCTGAACGCCGAAGGCGGCCCAAGTCTGCGGCGACTCGGGTTTGAAGTCCTGGCGAACGCCCGCGACGACGTCCCACCAAGGGCCGATCGAGCGGCCGTACAGCAACTGCAACTCCGCATCCTCAGTCACGCCGTTGGTACGCTCGCCTTCGGAGCGGAACCAGACCCGGTTGATGTCACCGCCTACCCAGCCCGACGCATCCCAGGCCAGGGTGCTGCCCTCATCTGCATCCTGGTATTCGAGCTGATCGAGCAGGAAAAAGCTGTTGATGGCGCTGTCGTGCACCTTATGGCCAGGTAGAGGCGGGAAAGCCGCTTGGCGATCAGCATCCGTCAGAACGGGAATCGGCGTACGGCTGGTGGTTCTTGGGTCTTCAGTGGAGCCATGGTTCATCTTTGAATGATCCATGCCTTCCATCTGCCCTTGCATGGCGCCATGGTTCATCTTGCTGTGGTCCATGACTGGAGCCTTATCTTGGCTCTGGCTGTGGCCCATTTGGCTATGATCCATGCTGCCCGAAGCACCCTGTATGGCACCATGGTCCATCTTGCTGTGATCCATGCCCTCCATCGGCGCTTTGGTAGCGCCGTGGTTCATCTGGCTATGGTCCATCGACATGGCGCCGTGCCCCATTGCCGAATGATCCATTTCTTCCGCAGCCAAGGTAACGCCGCCGCTGAACGCACTCAGCGACACAGCCAGCGCCAAGAGAGATGGACGTGAAAACTTAGTGGTCATGGTTCGAACCTGCTTCGGCTTCGGTGCCGCCATGCTTATCCATCATGTTTTCGTGATTCATGCCGTCATGCTTCATGTCTCCGTGATCCATGGCGCCATGATCCATCTGCTGGCCAGTCGCCTTATCCTTCGACTGATCTGCGTGATTGCCACTGGCGGTCTTGGGCGCAGCCGACTCGGCAGCATGTTGTTCGTGCTCACTGTGCCCCTCACCTGCCAACGAAACCGGTGCGTGCAGGGCAGCCAATAAGCTAAACATGACTGCGCTGCCAGTCAGGGCATTTCGCTTCATAAAAGTGCTCATCAGAAATCTCCTTTACTCATCCACACGAACTTCACGGAACATGCCCATTTCCATGTGGAGCAGCAGGTGGCAGTGATAGGCCCATCGCCCCAACGCATCGGCAGTCACTCGATAGCTGCGCTTGGAACCTGGCGGCATGTCGATGGTGTGTTTTCGCACCAAGAAATTGCCGTTCGCATCCTCCAGGTCGCTCCACATGCCATGAAGATGGATCGGATGAGTCATCATGGTGTCGTTGACCAGCGTGATGCGAACACGCTCGCCGTACTTGAGGCGCAGAGGCTCGGCGTCAGAGAACTTGATGCCATCGAAGGACCAGGAGAATTTCTCCATGTGCCCGGTAAGGTGCAGCTCGATGGTGCGACTTGGTTCGCGACCATCCGGGTCGAGGAAGGTGCTGCGCAGGTCAGAGTACGTAAGGACGCGTCGGCCGTTGTCTCGCAAACCAATACCTGGGTCGTCCAACTTGTGCGTCGGTGTCATGGTCTGCATATCGACCAGCGGGTTGTTGGTCTCTGAGGCTGGGTGTGCCTGCATGGCACCTGCCATGCCTGCCATGCCTGCCATGCCCGAATGATCCATTCCAGCCATCTGGCTGTGATCCATGCCGGCCATGCCACCCTGCATGCTCCCATGATCCATGCCCGCCATACTGCCGTGGTCCATTCCGGCCATGCTGCCGTGATCCATACCCATGTCGCCCATGGCAATCAGCGGACGCGGGTCGGGGCTGGGTACCGGTGCACTCAATCCCTCCTGTACAGCAAGGGTGCCGCGCGCATAGCCAGTGCGATCCATGGATTGGGCAAACACGGTATAGGCCTGTTCGCTGTCTGGTTCGACGATCACGTCGTAGGTCTCGGCCACGGCGATACGGAACTCGTCGACGCTGACCGGTTTGACGTGCAGACCATCGGCCGCAACCACAGTCATCTTCAGGCCCGGGATGCGCACATCGAAATAGGTCATCGCCGAGGCGTTGATGAAGCGCAGGCGGATCTTTTCGCCCGGTTTGAATATGCCGGTCCAGTTGCCATCAGGTGCCTGGCCATTCATCAGGTAGGTGTAGGTGTAGCCACTGACGTCAGCGAGATCCGTCGGGCTCATCTTCATCTCGGCCCACATCTTGCGATCGGCTACCGCAGCGGACCACCCCATCTCGCTCACGTCATTGATGAAATCACCAACGGTGCGCTTGTGGTAGTTGTAGTAGTCCGACTGCTTTTTGAGCTTGGCCAGTACCCGCGCTGGATTTTCATCGGTCCAGTCGCTCAGCAGCACGACATAATCACGGTCGTAACTGAAGGGCTCGGGTTCCTTGGCGTCGATGACCAGCGCGCCGTATACGCCGACTTGCTCCTGGAGCCCCGAGTGGCTGTGATACCAGTAGGTGCCGTTCTGGTTGACCTTGAACTTGTACTCATACATGCCGTCGGGGGCGATGCCATGGAAGCTCAGGCCCGGAACGCCATCCATGTTCGCCGGCAGGATAATGCCGTGCCAGTGAATGGACGTGTCCTCCTTGAGGCGGTTGCGTACGCGCAACGTCACGGTCTCGCCCTCCCGCCAGCGCAGGATTGGGCCTGGCAGCGAGCCATTGATCGTCATGGCGGTACGCGCTGCGCCGGTGATGTTTACCGGAGTCTCTCCGATAAACAGGTCGAAATCGTTACCGCTCAGCACGTTCGGCTGACCTGGGCTGGTTACCGCCCAGACCGGCGTGCGCCACATGCCCATGCCGCCGAGAATACCGGCGGCGGCGAGGCCTTTGACGAAAGTACGTCTTGTGGTTTTGCTTTGCATGCCGTTATGTCCAATCCGTCAGATGAGCCGGTGATGTGCATCCGGTCTCGGGTTCATTGACTGCTCCAGTATTGGGAGATTTGATCTTCAAGCCTTGCGTGCTGCGCAAGCCCCCCCGACACCAAGCAGTATAAAACTGCCATATCTCAACCATCCGGGTGATTACATTTCTGTAAGGTTGAAGGGGCTCAGCAGTTGGCGTGTTCCGCCTGTTTGGCTTGGCTGCCGGCGACGGGAGCTCCATCCTTCTGCTGCTTGGCCAGCTGATACGCTTCCAGCGAGACCTGACGGGCCTGCTCCATGCGTGCAAACGTGCGATCGGCACCGCCTTCGGCCATCGCCAGAGTGGAAGCACTCAGGGCAGCAACTACAAACAGGGTTTTGATCGATTTCATTTCGTGAATCCTCGTAAGTTTAGAAGCCCCCGTAACTAGTGGGGGCGAGCCTTAAGCTCGCTGTTACGTTAACCACGAAGCCCTGTCAGCAACCTGATCTGAACATTACAGTTCTGTCAGGTTGCTATTTCTTTCTTGTAGGCCCTCCTGAAGGCTCGGTACTGTCTTCTTGCCCGAGAAGCCTTGCGGATTCCATGGGCCTGCTCGGCAGCAATGCCTGAGCTAACTCGCTCATTCGCACCGACGGATCGCGACCATCAAACAATCAAGAGAAATAGCCACTATGTCGAACAAATCCAACGTAGCTACCGGTGCCGCCCTGGCTCTGGTAGCCGCCAGCCTGTTCTCCACCCTGCCCGTCCAGGCGGCCCAGGACACCAAAGCAGCAGAAGTGAAATGCTTCGGGGTCAATGGTTGCAAAGGGCAGAACGACTGCATGACCGCGAAAAACGACTGCAAAGGCCAAGGCGAATGCAAAGGCCAAGGGTTCAAGTTGATGACCCAGACCAAATGTGACGAAGCCGGTGGCAAAACCAGCGAATAAGGCGGTTCAGGGGAGTGCATGCCACTCCCCTGCTGGAGTCTCGAATGAGTAAGCGCAAAACTCTGGGTTTCGGTCTTGGCCTTCGTAACGAGTATTACCGGCAGATCCTGGAGGAACGGCCTGCGGTCGACTGGTTCGAGATCATTTCCGAGAATTACCTGGTGGAGGGCGGCAAGGCTCTCTACTTCCTTGATGCGATCGGCGAGCACTACCCCCTGGTGATGCACGGAGTATCTCTTTCGATTGGCGGCTCACATGCCTTGGACATAGACTACCTACGACAGCTCAAGCAGCTGGCGGATCGGGTGCAGCCTCAGTGGGTGTCTGATCACCTGTGCTGGAGTCGAGGCAACGCCCATCAACTTCACGATCTGCTACCGCTGCCGTTTACCCAGGAGAGCCTGCTGCATGTCGCGGCCCGGGTGCGCTTGGTGCAGGATGTTTTGGAACGTCCCATCGTGCTGGAGAACGTTTCCTCCTACGTGCAGTGGACAACATCCAGCATGAGCGAGTCTCAGTTCCTCTCGGAGCTCAGTTACCTGACCGGGTGCGAGCTGCTTCTCGACGTGAACAACGTCTACGTCAGTTCGCGCAACCAGGGTTTCGACCCTTGGCAGTTCATCATGGAATTGCCGCACGAGCGGATTCGGCAAATTCACCTGGCCGGGCACAGCGATTACGGGCAGTACCTCATCGACACCCATGACCAGCCCATCGCTGATCCGGTTTGGTCTCTCTACAGCAAGACTTTGAGCTACTTGGGCCCGACATCGACCTTGATCGAGCGGGATGACCAGTTTCCGCCGCTGGAAGAGCTGTTGTCCGAATTAGCACATGCCCGTGCTATCGCCAAATCTGTGATATCGGGGGCCACCCCTTGAGCCTGATCGCCCTACAGACTGCATTTGAAACTTACCTGACAGGTGACAGTGCCCTGCCCTCCAACGAGCTTTTGGAGCAGATCCGAGGTAGCACAGCGCTGAGTGCTCTCGAAGGCCTGCAGATCTACCACAACGCTTACCGTTCGCGCCTGCTTGCGGTCTTGCGAGAAGACTTCCCTGCCCTGCTTCACTGGATCGGCAACGAATCATTCGAGCAGCTCGCACTGGCCTACTTGGCCGCCTGGCCACCACGACATTTCAGCATTCGCTGGCTGGGCGAGAAGCTGCCCGAGTTCATTAGCAGCTACGTCGAAGAACCCCAACTATCGCCGATGCGCGAACTCGCGGAACTGGAATGGGCCTTTACACTGGCCTTCGACGCTCAGGATGTCGAAGCGCTTTCGCTGGAGACCATGAGTGATTTTTCGGCTGAAGACTGGATTTCACTCAGGGTTTCCCTGACTGCATCTGCCCGGTGGTTGCAGCTGCAGTACAACACGCTGGAGTTGTGGAAAGCCGCCAAGTCCGGCAGCTTGCTGCCTGATGTTACCCGCCTGCCAACGAACCTAGCCTGTCTTGTTTGGCGTCATGAACTCGTCTGCCAGTACCGGAGCCTGGAGCCAGCGGAGGCTTCGGCATTGCAGTTTCTCATCGAGGGCGGATCGTTCGCTGAACTCTGCGAGTCGTTGAGCGCCACGCATGGCGAGCAAGCTCCCTTGCAAGCCGCGACCTGGTTGAAGTTGTGGGTCAACGACGGTTTGCTAAAGCGCGGCCAGCTATTACACGAATGACCCGGAACCTTTAGGCTAGCGCTCTCTCTTTGGCCACTCCGAGCGCTTCTATGACTCACCGCATCATTCATTTCAAACAGCAAGCCTTGCTTGACCCGGAGACCTATCAGGCAATGCTGGCCGACGGCGTTGGTCACTGGGAGCGGCTTGCAGGAGAAGTCGTCGGCATAGAAGACGAAAAAAGCCACGAGTTCGCTGCATTGAAAAGCCTGTTCAAGCGCAAGCGGTACTCCTATGACACGCTGGAAATGCGCGAGCCAGGCGATCACTCAAACTGGCTTCGCGGCCGAGATGGTTCAGAAGGTATGACCAACGAGGTCACCAGTATCCCAGGGCTAAAAGAGCTCTCAGAACTGGAGATTTAGTGGGATAGCAGGTCAGCGCTCAAGCGCTGACCTGGGCCGAATAGCCAAGCTCCTGGATGAGTTCGCGGATCGATTCGGCACTTTCTGTGCTCTCAACGGTGACCTTGCCGGCCGCTCGATCCACTTCTACTCGTGCATCCTGATCCAGAGCTTGAATGGCCTTCGTGATTTTGCTCACGCAACTGCCACAGCCCATCCCCGCAACACTCAGACTGAACATATCTTTCACCTCATTTCGTGCGCGGCTCAAGTTGCCGCACGGACAGAATCGACCTTGACACGATGGCAAGGTCAAGTGTGCAGACGCTTGCAGGCACCGACGCACAGGTCATTCGCGTCCAGAATACTGGACTTCTCACGTCCCCCAGACCAATAGACATTTAATTTCGGGGACCTGCACCCAGTCGAGCGCCTGGATAGGGGAGCACGCAAAATTCGGAAAAAATCGGACAGTAAGGTTTCAGGGAAACCGCAGCGGCCTTAACCTCCCATCCTCCAGCCTGTGATTCTTCCGCCAGACGTACTCGCCAGTCAGGTTGATGTTTCTCCCAGCCGAGTGGTCGTAGTAGTTACAGCAACTTGCCGTCCACCGGCTTACCCATATAGGTTCTTACCTGGGTGGCGCGTTCCAGGTTCACCGTATTCCAGACCACGATGGCAGCCGTCATCAGGTTGAGGAACTCAAATCAACAGACAATGCATTCAGCGCTCTTCTATCAACTCCCCGAATAACTCTCTAACCTTTGCTTTCGCATCGGCGAGCGCAACTTTGCCATGATCAGTTATCTGATAGACGCGGCGGTCACGGCTATCTCTGCGCTCATTGTTGGAGGTCAGATAACCCTTCTTTTCCAATCCATGGAGCATTGGATACAGGGTACCTGCGCTGATCTCGTAACCGTGACGCCTCAGTTCTTCGATGATACCGAGACCGAAAACGGGCTCTTCGACCGCGTGGTGCAGAATGTGCAAGCGGATCAAACCGCCGTAGAGATCTTTGTCCGTCAAGCTCTCAACCTCAAAGCGCTACGCTTAACAACCAGCCTGCGGGAGCACTGCCGATCACAACCAGCCATGGCGGCAGCTTCCAGAACATCAGGGCTATCAGCGCCACAAGCGCCAAACCGAAGTCTTGCGGGGCAAGAATCGCACTCGTCCATACCGGCTGATAGAGAGCGGCCAGCAGCAGCCCTACAACGGCGGCATTAATACCCAACAAGGCCGCTTGCATACGAGTATTGCGGCGCAGTCGCTCCCAAAACGGCAACGCGCCCACGACTAGAAAGAAAGATGGCGCGAAAATCGCTAGCAGACAGATCAGCCCACTTTGCCAACCGGTAGGAGTTTGATTCATCGAAGCGCCGAGAAACGCCGCAAAGGTGAATAGAGGGCCGGGGACGGCCTGTGCGGCACCGTAGCCTGCCAGAAATGCGTCATTGCTGACCCAGCCGGTAGGCACGACCTCAGCTTGCAGTAACGGCAGCACAACATGGCCACCGCCAAAGACCAGTGATCCGGCTCGGTAGAAGGCGTCTACCATCGACAGCGCCTGAATGCCAAATAAGCTCGCCAACAACGGCAACACCATCAGCAGCACAAAGAACAGCGTCAACCAGAGTAGGCCAACATGCTGCCGGACAGGAATCGGCAGTGGATCATGCGCTAATCCCTGCTGAGGCTTGAACAACAACAGGCCTATAACGGCTGCAATGGCGATAACCAGCACCTGTCCCCAGGCGGACGGCACCAAAAGGACAACGCAGGTCGCTGCCGCCATGATAGTGATGCGCGGGGTATCTGGACAGAGATTGCGAGCCATCCCCCATACAGCTTGTGCGACCACCGCCACCGCCACTACCTTCAAGCCATGCAACACTCCTGGTGGCATCGCATCGCCGTAACTGGCAATTCCCAGTGCAAACAATATCAGTGCAACCGCAGACGGCAGTGTGAAGCCTGCCCAGGCGGCCAACGCCCCGGAATAGCCGGATCGAGACAACCCGACCGCAATGCCGACCTGGCTGCTGGCCGGCCCCGGCAGGAACTGGCAAAGCGCAACCAAGTCCGCATAGCTCTGTTCGCTCAGCCATTTGCGGCGCGTCACGAATTCATCTCGGAAGTAACCCAAGTGGGCGATTGGGCCGCCGAAGGAAGTCAGCCCTAGTCGGAGAAAGATAAGAAAGACAGCCCATGGGCTGTGATCGCTGGATCGGCGTCTAGTCATGTTTGATGTCCTGCACTGCGTTCTTGAAAGCCACATAATGTCGAAATTCGCTATCGAATTTCGATTATTCGCAGTGAATATGACACCTAGATGAACTTGCAGCCTAAACGAGATAGCAGACCGAGCCGCTGTCGATAACCCTTAACGTACGATTTTTCCGACTACTGCGGACTCCGTGTATAAACCGGAAATTGTTGATTTCATTAAGGCAATGAAGGACACGGCTACCCGTGTTTCGGCTGCTAGCTGAAGTTGGAAGCTACCGTACGACATTGTCCGGTCAGATACGCATCAAGAAAATCTCTCCCTGTAGATGGTGGGAACATCGTCTTGTCTAGCAGGCTAGCCGATGTCCGTTGATTTCAATCTCAGAGCATTGAAGACCACCGACGCCGAGCTGACACTCATCGCCAGCGCAGCAATCAAGGGCGACAGAAGATGCCCCGTCAGCGGGTACAGCAGCCCCGCTGCTAGCGGGATTCCCATCGCGTTGTAGAGGAACGCAAAGGCGAGGTTCTGCCTCATGTTTTTCACGGTTGCCACTGACAGGGTGCGCGCTCGCAGGATGCCCATCAGATCTCCCTTGACCAGCGTCACTTGGGCGCTGTTCATCGCCACATCGGTACCGGTGCCCATGGCGATACCTACGTCAGACCTGGCCAGGGCGGGCGCATCGTTGATGCCGTCACCCGCCATGGCGACACGACGGCCATAGCCCTGCAAATCGGCGACCAGTTTCTCCTTATCCTGCGGTTTGACCTCACCATGCACTTCCTCGATTCCGAGCTGCTTCGCCACGGCTCTTGCTGTGGTGAGGCCATCACCAGTGGCCATGATGACCTTTACGTCTTCGCTTTGAAGCTTGGAGACAGCCTGTTGAGAAGTAGGCTTGATCGGATCGGAAACGGCCAGGAGTCCCGCCAGGCGACCATCAACGGCCAAATAGATGATGCTGATGCCTTCCAGACGCAGTTGCTCGGCGCGATTGCGCAGCGGGGTAATATCGACGCCCGCCTCGTCCATCAGTGCGGTGTTGCCGAGCTGCAGCTGATGGTCATCGACCTGGCCGCGCACACCAATACCCGAGCCAGATTCGAAAGTGTCCGGTTTGACCAGTGCAATGCCCTGACCGCGCGCATGATCGACGATGGCATGAGCCAGCGGGTGCTCACTACCCTGGTCGAGACTAGCAGCCAGGCGCAGCACTTCATTGGAGTCGTAACCGCCTGTCCCTTCCGCACTATGAAATACGGGACGCCCCTCAGTCAGGGTTCCAGTCTTGTCGACGATGAGCGTGTCGATCTTGCATAGATTTTCGATGGCGCTGGCATCGCGGAACAACACACCGCTGCTAGCGGCCTTGCCAGTCGCAACCATGACGGACATCGGGGTTGCCAGACCCAGAGCGCAGGGACACGCAATGATTAGCACCGCCACCGCATTGATCAGGCCAAATACCCAGCCTGATTCCGGCCCTAATAGCCCCCAGCCGAAGAAGGTCAGAATCGCGATCAGGATCACCCCGACCACGAAATACCCTGCCACCGCATCAGCCATACGCTGCATGGGGGCCTTGGAACGTTGGGCTCTGGCCACCATCTGAACGATCTGCGACAGCATGGTCTCGGCACCGACCTTCTGCGCCTCCATCACCAGGCTGCCGTGGGTGTTCAGGGTGGCACCGATAAGGGCATCCCCTACCCGCTTGGTCACGGGTAACGGTTCTCCGGTAAGCATCGACTCGTCGACGGCGCTCTCCCCCTCTAGAACCGTACCGTCCACCGGGACTTTCTCTCCCGGCCGGACACGTAGGTGGTCGCCCTGATGGACATGTGTCAGCGGAATATCTTCTTCCTGGCCATCGGGCTTGATGCGACGCGCAGTCTTTGGTGCCAGCCTCAGCAGTGACTTGATGGCTGCCGAAGTCTGCGAGCGGGCCTTGAGTTCGAGCATTTGGCCCAACAGCGTGAGTGAGATAATCACCGCGGCTGCTTCAAAATAGACGCCGATACGTCCGTCCTGGGCAAAAGCCGCCGGAAACCACTGCGGAACCAAGGTAGCGGCCACGCTGTAGAGGTAGGCAGCGGCCGTTCCCAAACCGATCAGGGTCCACATGTTGGGGCTGCGGTGGCGGATGGAGTCAATGCCGCGGGTGAAGAATACCCAGCCACCCCATAGCGTCACGGGCGTCGCCAGAGCCAGCTCGACCCAGTTCTGGGTCGTGCCATGAAACAGTTGCAAGGAATGGCCGGCCATCGCCAATACGGTCACGATGACGGTCAACGGTAGGGTCCACCAGAACCGCAGCGAGAAGTCCTTCAGCTCTGGATTTTCCTCCTCTTCCAGCTCCGGGATGACAGGTTCCAGCGTCATCCCGCAGATCGGGCAGTTTCCGGGAGCCGGTTGACGGATTTCTGGATGCATCGGGCAGGTGTATTCAGCACCTACAGGTGTCGATGTGGGTGCTGGAGTCGCGTGCTGGTGATGCTCCCCATGAGACTGATGGCTCATGTACTGATGAGGATCTGCTTGGAATTTCTCTAGGCACTTCGCACTGCAGAAATGATAGGCCTTCCCTTCAAAGCTCTCGCGATAAGGGCCATCAGGTTTGACCTCCATGCCACACACCGGGTCGCGCTGGCTCTCGGAGTGGGCGTGCGAGTTATGTGAATGATCCTGGTCATGATGGCAGGAGGTCTTTTGCATGCGATCTATGTCCTTTCTTCGTCCTTGGAAACAGCGGTGCTGCTGGAGTGGGAGTGCCCGCCGTGATTGTGGCCAAACAGATGCATCAGCGGGCATAGCAGCAGGATGAGGTACGGCAGGGCCTGCGAAAGATGACCGTAATGCTCACGCGCTACATAGAAGATGCCGATTACGGCCAGCATGATCAGCGCAATGCCAATCTTGCTCTTCCAAAAAGGCGGCTCAGTGGTACTGGTGTGATGGGTATGGTCCACGACAATAGCCTCGTTTCAATGGCGGCCGGATCACTATAGGTGTCTCAGACTGGACGGAGTTGGCGAGTATCAATAAACGTCAGCGTACGGTCACCTTACCGACCATTCCCGACTGATAATGTCCTGGAATATTGCAGGCGAACTCCAGTTCGGTGGCGGCGGAGAAGGTCCAGATCAACTCTTCGCGTGCTCCAGGTTCGACAAGAACACTGTTGGGGTCATCGTGTTCCATACCGACCATCTTCATGCCGCCCATGGCATGGCCCATATTGCTCATGTCATGTGCACCTGTAGGGGACAGCGTGCCGTTCTGAAACATCGCGGCCATCTCTTTCTGGTGCGCGGCATGGGATGCCGCTTTGCCAAGATTGAATTCGTGTAGCAGTGCACCGTCATTTTTCAGGACGAAGCGAACTGTCTCGCCTGCTTTGATCTCCATTGCTTTGGGTTCGAAGAAGATGTCCCCCATCCGGACTTCGATGGTGCGATCTACTGCCTGACCGTCTCCCGGTTGCCCAATACTGTCTTTCTTGTGGCCCGGGCTGGCCAGCGCATTGGCAGCACTGAGCAGCAAGCCAAGGGTGGTGATTATGAAAGCGGGTCTGAGTTTCATGGTGTGCCTCTGAGGTGTTGAGGAGGGATGAGTCCCGATGCTAATGAGGTGCAGCTGGCGGTACGCTGACGTGAAAACTACATCGCAGTAAGGTTCGTCAGATCGGTGCTACCCAGCTCGCGGCCAACGGGTAGCACCGATGCCGGACTAACGCAGAGCAAACTCACCGACCATCCCCGCCTGGTAATGCCCAGGCAATGTACAGGCGAAGCTCAAACTGCCCGCCTTAGGGAAGGTCCACACGAACTCTTTGGTTGTGCCGGGCTCGACGAGAACCGCGTTCGGGTCGTCATGCTTGGCTTTGATGACTTCCGGATAGCCTGGAGGGTTGGAGTCTCCCATGCCATAACGCTCATGCCAGACAATGCGCTCGGCCATGCCGGTCGGGGTCAGTGTGCCGTCCTTGAACAAGGACGCCATCTTGCGCTGGTGCTCCAGCTGGGACGCTGCCTGCCCGATGTTGAACTCGTGCATCAACGCGCCCTCGTTCTTCAGAACGAAGCGCACCGTTTCACCTGGCTTCACATCGATCGTTTTCTGGCTGTAGTTGATGTCGTCCATCTTTACCAAGATGGTACGAGTCGCTGGCGTCGCCTGGGCCTGCTGCCCAATGCCATTGCTACTGCCGCCGACCTCGGCAAATGCCGGAAAGGTGGTGCTGATGAACAGAGTGCTGATCAGCAGTTTAAGGGGTAAGCGTTTCATGGTGAGACCTCGAGATGGGTGCTGGAAATCTCATGCTATTCCCCGCTTGCTGCCAGGCCGCTGACCCCAAAACTACAATTGCGTCAGCTGGGAAAAAGCACGGCGCCATAAAGGCGCCGCTAGGCCAAAGGAGCAATCACGGAAGGCCTGGAAGATGGGAAAATCCTTATCGATGGCACTCTTTGTCGGCCATCATTAGCTTGTGCTCGCGGATCATTTGAGCCAGCACGTCGTCTACCAGCTTGTCATGCTTTTCCATCCAGGCCAGATGCTCTTCGGCAGACATGTTTGGCGCGGGATGTTCGTTGTGCAGCTGGCTCATGATGTCTTCGAGCATGTTCATATGCTCCTTCATGTGCACATGCCGCTCGCCGACCGGGGCCTTCTCCGCCTGGATCAGCACGGCTTCTGCTTTGTCGCGCATCTGCTGGATGCGCTCGAATACACGGTCGCTGCCCCCTTCGGCCCAAGCCATGGAAGACAGCAGTAGCGAACCAACCAGAAGCAAAGGTTTCAGCGATTTCATGGGCAGTCTCCATCAGTGCAAACTATGGCCGGCACCTCTGCTTTTGGTCTGTCGAGGGCCGAGAGCACAACCTAGTACTCATGCTTGCACCCTAGACAAGCCACCCTGTCAGTGAGCTGAAGTCAGAATTACATTTTCGTAAGCTTCTGGTTGGGGCCGCGGTTTGCCTGCAAACTCAGGCCACCCGACTTTTGGAGTCTGCACACATGAAACTACTGGTAGCTGAAGACGAACCCAAAACCGGTACGTACCTCCAGCAAGGTCTCACCGAGGCTGGGTTCAATGTCGACCGGGTTATGACCGGTACAGATGCCCTTCAGCATGCACTTAGCGAAGCCTATGACCTGCTAATTCTGGATGTAATGATGCCTGGGCTGGACGGTTGGGAAGTGCTGCGCATGTTGCGCGCAGCAGGAAAAGACGTCCCCGTACTGTTCTTGACGGCACGCGATGGTGTGGAAGACCGCGTAAAAGGGTTGGAGCTGGGTGCGGACGACTACCTGATCAAGCCATTTGCTTTCTCAGAGCTTCTGGCCAGGGTCAGAACGCTGTTGCGCAGAGGTAATGGTTCGCCGACGCAGACCACCATGAAAATTGCCGATCTGGAAGTCGATCTGATGAAGCGGCGTGCGATCCGTGGCGGGAAAAGAATTGACCTGACCGCGAAGGAGTTTTCACTGCTGGAACTGCTACTGCGCCGGCGCGGCGAGGTGCTCCCGAAGTCGCTGATTGCCTCTCAGGTTTGGGACATGAATTTCGACAGCGACACCAATGTCATTGAGGTTGCGGTACGCCGGCTACGCGCAAAAATCGATGACGATTTCGATCTCAAGCTGATTCATACCGCCCGCGGCATGGGATACATGATGGATGCTCCGGAGTGAATATGAAGCACCTTTCGCTGACCGCACGCATGAGCCTGATGTTCATGTCCGCGGTAATTGCAGTCCTGACGGTAGCAGGGCTGAGTTTCAATATGCTCAGCCAGCACCACTTCAAGATGCTGGATCGGCAGGCCCTGGTGGAGAAACTCGAATCCGCCAAACATATCCTCAACAATGCTCGCGGTGAAGCGAGCCTTTCGGAAGAATTACCGCAGTTGCGAGCTTTGCTGGGAGCCCATCAGGATCTGGCCGCCACTATCCTGGCCAGTGACGGTTCTGTACTGTTTTCCGACCCCAGAGCAGTCGAAGTACCTGAGCGTTTCAGACGTGCAAATGAGCAGAGCATGTGGGAGTGGCAGAACGGCCAACACATGTACCGTGGCATGACGGAGCAAATCTCGGTAGCCGATCAGGCTGAGCCGCTCACTGCGTTGCTGATTCTTGACGTCACCAATCACACACACTTTTTCGACACGCTGCAACGATGGTTTTGGATTGGATTGGTCATCAGCGCCCTGTTCAGTGCCGCACTCGGCTGGGTGGTTGCTCGCAGCGGCCTTAGGCCTCTGCGGCAAGTCACTCATGTGGCCTCCGGGATGTCCGCTCGCTCGTTACAGGAGCGAATCCCTCTCGAACCAGTGCCGCGGGAACTTCAGCAACTGGTTCTCTCCTTCAATGCGATGTTGGCTCGGCTAGAGGATGCCTTCGTTAGGCTCTCCAATTTTTCGGCCGACATTGCCCACGAGCTACGAACTCCAGTCAGCAATCTGATGACCCACACCGAGGTCGTGCTGAGTAAAAAACGCGATATCAATGCCTATGAGGAGAATCTGTACTCCAACCTGGAGGACTTGAAGCGCATGTCTCGGATGATTGATGACATGCTGTTCTTGGCCAAGGCTGATAATGGCCTGATCATCCCCGAGCAGGCCAGGATCGAACTGGCTGACGTAGTCTTCAAGCTGTTTGACTACTACCACCTTCTGGCCGAAGAGCGCGGCATTGAACTTTCGCTCACAGGCAAAGGCCAAGTGCTAGGAGATCGGCTGATGCTTGATCGAGCGCTGTCCAACTTGCTGTCCAATGCGCTGCGTTACACGCCGGCGGGAAAGAGAATTTCGGTTCTGATCCGCCAGACAGCGGACTCAACTACCTTCAGCATCGAGAACCCAGGGAACACAATCAGCTCGGAGCATCTAGAGAAACTCTTCGACCGCTTTTACCGGGTAGACCCTGCTCGACGCGAAGGTAGCCCGAGCAATGCCGGGCTCGGGCTTGCCATCACCCGATCCATAATCGAGGCTCACAAAGGCCGCATTTGGTGTACTTCAGCGGCTGGCCTCACGGGCTTTCACATTGAACTTCCCCATCCCAGCTGATGTCGGTCTGCCGGTAAGTAGACTACAGCAGACAGCTAGCCCAACTTGACAGAGCGAGCTCAGGTGCAATTCGACCGAGCGCATATGGCTTTCGCCATCCAGGCAGGCAATGAGCGGTGAGCTGACACTAGAGCCCGCCATTCGCTCTCGGGTAGTAGTTTATGAAGCTTTGAAACGGCATCACCTACGCTTGCCTTGCCCAGCCAATCCAATGCTCGAATGGCATCCCCCGCTCCAGTAGCGCCAAGAGCCATCAGCCATCGAGGCGCATGCCGAATCGATACGGTGGTCTTGCCAACCTGAAGCACCCTAGAACGTCCGGTGGTTAGGAAGACATACCGAACAGGAACCTGTGTTGTCAGCCCCCATTTATTGGAGACGCTAGCCCCAGTGGCGACTATCAGCTCACTCTGCACATTTGCCAATGAGCGGATGATCATCTCCGGTGCCAGTTTGCGCGCGCCGAACCGAGTTTCGACTGCAGCAATATAAAAGCCCCGAGCAACACGAAACAGCTTTCCACCTTCGACCAGGCGAGAGAGCCCTCGCTGCACAGCATGGCGAGGTCCCTGATGCACGAATCTGCCAGGTGTCAGAACTTCGCCTTCTGGAAGCTGTTGAATAATGTCTAGGATTTTCTCGGGAAGAGCCTTCATTGGCCGGCCAAATGCAGTGAGTGGCCCCTACCGAGAACCGAGAGAGCCTGCGCCCATCTTATGCGGGACAGATCATCGAACAATAGACCTGGCGCTTGGCTCCGTCCTGTGAGTACTGGCAGTCCCTGTGCGAGTAGGTCTGGCCTGATGCCGTTTTGAAGTCGTAGCCCAAGACTCGTTCGTCTGGATCATAGACCCTTACCAGCTCGGTCAGCCTCTCCATTGTCCAATCATTGGACCCATTTATCCTTGCGGGCAGCACAACCTGGACTGCCTCGACTAGCGTCCCCTCGGCGCGCTTTTCTAGCATGTGCTCCAGCTCTTCTTCAGTCGGAATCAGAAGCATCGTCCGCCATGAGGTGGTCTTCCGGCGGCGATTGATCACCACGTAAAACCAAGGGCGATGCTCCTCGAGCTCGACGAATCGCCACATTTGGAAGTCATCTCCAAACAACGGCGGATACGCGATTTCAGCGCGCTTGTACGTGAGAAACATCAGTACACCCCTTTTTAAGCTATATATAGCATAGCCCAAGAGACGCTAAAAAGGCTTCATCGTTCCTTTTGCGAGACAGCAAATGGAACTCAATGAAGCGCTTGGTCTGGTGATCAAGAATCTGAGAAATTTGAAGGATCTCCCCCAGGAAGGGCTGGGCCCCAGCCAGAGCTATATCAGTGCAATCGAGCGCGGCAAGTGGAAGCCATCGATTGAAAAGGTTGAGCAGATTGCCGAGGTTGTCGGCATTCATCCTTTGACGCTGCTGGTTCTGGCGTACCAACGGCAGACGCCTGGACTGAAGCCAGATGAGCTGCTGAAAAAGATCCAGCGAGAAATCATGAGCCTCAAGGGCAGCCTGTCACCTGAGTAGGTATGTGAGATGAAATCGACGCAGGTGGTAATCGAAGACTGGGATGGTGATGGAGCTATTCGTATTCCCGACGAGGTGCTCCAAGAGCTGGGTGTCGACGTCGGGGACACCCTTTACCTCATTGAAGAGTATGTCGGTACCGTCCGCTGTTTCGTGCTCAGTAAATCGCCACAGATCCCCGACCGGGTAGATGAGCTTGTGAGCATCTGGGAAGCCTCCGCTCCACCCCCCCCCCAGCAAAATAAATTGGTTTTGCAATCCCCTGCAGCTACTCTATGCGTGCAGCCCAAGAGCTTCCTCTCCCGGGCGTTGTACCGGTGATGAAACTTGGTTCGAGGCGGCCCCTGAGGCCGCCTTTATCATTTGTGGGATGAGAACCTAGCCTGTAACTGAGGAGCTGAAAACTGGCCCCATAGCCCCAAGAGGCAAGGTCTCCGACTGCTCTTCTATTCGCCCCGCCAGAAACACATCGTCCTGTGTAGGGAAGTGCCGTAAAAGGAACTTGGCATCTCGCCGCACCTTTTCAGGCAGGCTGCTATCTCGGGACAGTTCAACGAGAAAATCTCGAGTCATTATCACCGCGCGAGAGCGCTCGTTCGGCATTGTCATTTCTATCTCCATTGACACCACGACTCTTCGGCAGCATACGCCTGGATTCGTGATGGCCGATACTGACGCAGCCAGACGCTGAGCCAAAGCCCCAAGATATCTTTACCGGCAGCAAGAGCGGTTGCTCAGTCAACCCGGCAAGTCCGTACTCAATGGCTATCAACACCTGGCGTAAAGCTCGGCCACCGACCTCCGTGCTCAGCAGGGAAACGGCTGCACATTTCCTAGCGCAATATTTGGCGCTCATCCATGAGCCTGCTCTCCTGTACATACCCTCCTCACCTGCTCTCGCAAGCAAGCCGCTGCACTCAATCCGCACTGGCTTACTCAATCATCCCCTTCTCTCTCAAATAACGCTCTGTGCCAGGATGTAGCGGAATTGGATAGCGCCACCGGGTCACTGTGGACCAAACGGCTCTTGATACCGACCTGCACACGTTCTTGGCTGTTTTCGAAGACCCAGCGCTCCACGGCCCCGCTAACCGGATGGCGATAACCTATGCAATCGTGGCCGCTCAGTTCACTCGGGTGCCTGGGTAGCTCTCGCTCTGATAGATAATTCGGGGAAGCCAAAGCAACCATACGTTGTTCCGATCCCAGGGCAACAGCAACCAAGTCGCGCTCGACCTGCCAGTCTTGGCCAAAGCCTGCGTCGAATCCCTCGGCCACCAGATCCACTCGCGACTCGCGCAGTACAATATCGATGTCGATAGTGGGATAACGCTGCAGAAAGGAACGCAGATGCGGGCGCAGCACTGTCAGATAGGCTGGCGTGGACGCCACCAGGCGCAACCGTCCGGCGGGTTCACAAGCCTGCCCGGCGATCTCGTCGGCAACATGAGCCAATTCGACCACCAGGGGTTTGACCCGATTGAGAAAGTGCTCTCCTGACTGGGTCAACTTTACGCTGCGTGTCGTACGTTTGAGCAGCACCACCCCCAGCCTCCCCTCGAGGCTGCGTACCACTTGGCTTACAGCCGAGGTGGATACGCCTAGCCGTTGGGCTGTATGAGTGAAGCTGCGGTGCTCAGCCACCTGCACAAAGGTGACTAGACCATCGAGATGATCCTGGCGCATTCCGAGGCTCTCTGCGGGGGCTGGCGAAAGCCGAGAATGCCTTCCCCGGCTTAGGTGGCTGCATACACTGCCTGGGCTTCTTGCCTAGCCGCTATACCCGCTTCAGAAGGCAGCGGGAGTCACCAGAGCCTCTCGCGCAGGCTGACTACCGACAAACGATATTTATGCGCCATTCACTTGATAAATAATCAAGCCTGGATAGCCGTTGTTTACGATTGTCTGAGTCTGAATGTGCTCGCCTACAACATGAAGCGGGTCATGAGAATCATCGGTACCGAAGGCTTGTTGAAGGCAATGGCGGCGTAAAAAGCCCTTTGCTTTTGCCGCTCCAGGTGGCGCTAAAACGCTTCATAAGCGCTCCGGAGCGTTATCGGTGCTGATCGTGGCAAATGCGTGGGCAATCGACTCGCCCAACTGCGCTGAGCTGAGGCATCCATGATACGAAAGTGTTTTTACACACTCTGGTCCGGTAGCGGCCGTCGGCGAAAGGCCATTTAAAACTGCGAGTCAGTGACTGGCTATCTCCGGGCGTCGGCAAAGCGAACTGCCGGCGTGGTGCGAATAGGTGTCGACGGGCGCGAATGGCTGTCGGTTTGAAGAACCGTGTTATGTCGGTTTTGCGTGCGAATCAGTCTCGGTTAAACATGCAAATTGATGTCGGAACCAATGCGAATACTCATCTAAACCGCCCTTGGCGTTTATGAGGCAGATCATTCGGAGGATTGAACCTGAGGTACGCGACCATGAAGATCAACTGCAGCCACTGCCATCATGAGTGACTTTGCGGCACTAATCATCCAGATCCCGAATACGAGAAAAACTAAGCCAGTCAGTCCAATTTGCTTGCGAATAGCTGATTTGACGGTTTCATCCTTTTGTTCCGATGTCAGTAACTCGCAAGCCACCCGTTGATCAAAGGCTGATGGCGATTCGTCCTTTTCTAAATCGGCTTTCTTCGCTAAGCACTCGTCGACGGTGAACTCCCAACCATCACTGCTTGTCATCCGGACTGTGTCCTGCGATACCCAAAAATCTGTGCCGGTCTTCTTCACGGAAAACCATGCAGGTGCATAGCTCACGACGAAGACTAGTAGAGCGGAGGCGAGAAACAAGCACATCGCCATTTTGCTTACGAAGCGATGCCCTTTAAGGTTCGGTTTCCTTAAAGAAATTTCTTTCGGATCGAAATAGCCTCTGACTCGGATGAGCTCTTCCAAGCCTATCTCGTGCTTTTTCAGCCATCCTAATGTTGTGGTGACACTCGCCAGATTGTGGAAACGTATACCCGTTACGTATTTGATCTTCTCGAAATCATCGAGCTTGCTGGCTTCCTTCTGCAGGGTGGGATTGACGAAGTCTTTCTTCCCTCCCAGCAAAGCCCAAAGCCGGTGTAAAACGAACCCTGCGGAACCGACCCTTAGTCGGATAAAAACGAAAACACAAACCAAGATAATGAATGGGGTGCACCACTTCATAATATCGAGAAATTGGGCCGATCTCGCAACAAGCTCTTCTGTATTCATACGATAGTTCTTAGTCTTTCGTGCTCATGGTAGTTCTTTGGGAAAAGCCCAAAAACACTAGCGAGCACGGCTCGCGTGTTGCCAATGTCGTAAAACCACTGCGAACGCATGCAGCCTGTGCTCCTGGGTGTTCGCCATCAATTAGAACTGAGTCGCCAGCGTCACGGTCAGGCGTTTCGATGTGACCATGGTCGGATTTTATACAAGTTCCGGTGGGGTGAGGATGGATGAATCAAGGACAATGAGAATCGGATAGCTCGCACCTGATTGCTGCTCATTACCAAGAATTGCCTGATAGCCCGAAAGCTTGCCCGCTGTGACAATGTCTTCAATACAGTCTCGCGTTATCGCTTGAAGTTGATTCAAGGCTGCAATGCTTTGGGCCGTGCCGGGAAATGCTAAGGCGAGATGATGAAGTCTCTGATAGTGCTCCGCTTCGTGCGGAGGAGGTGCGAACTTCATTATCTCACCCGTCTTCCAACCCTCTTGCCAGTAGTGCTGATAGCCCACCTGAGCGTTTCCTTTCCCTGGGCGAACGTTGCGTACAGCCTCACGAAAACTCTCTGATTCAGCGATCGTGCAGCTCTCACCTGGACGGCTTAAATTCAATATGGCCTTACCAGGCAATACCGACGATTTATACACATGGCCATTGGCTGCATACGCTTGTACTGACTGCTTTGCGAACAGCAAAGACTTAGTAAAGAACAGCCCTCTGTGGAGAGGCATTCCATTTTTCAGATTTGCAGGACGACCATCTATCTTCCACTGTGAGAATCTCGAATTTGTACCGTGAAACCAATCTGTTAAATAGTCCATAACATGTTCCAATTCCGAGTCAGCGCCAACAGCCACAGCACCATTGCTAATGACTGCTTCTAATCACCGGATGCAGGTTGCTACAGTGTGCTTTTAGTCTATAGCAGCCGCCAAAGAAGAGCTGCTACTGCCCAATAAAGGGCATCGAGTATTTATCTAAGTCGGGAGATTTAAACTGCAATTAGGCCGACTCCTTAACTGAAGACTGAAGTTGTCTCTGGATACGACAAGGATGGCCGATAAGATCCATCGGCCTGAAAGTCAAAATCGAACTCATACAACGTTAGTGGTTTGAGTAATGACGCCTGCCGCCCAAGATAAAATGTGAAAGCATTTGGTGCCGAAATGAACAGGTGATAGCGCTCACGCCTCGCCGTTATGTCGATCACTCGATCGACGGCGATTTTCGAGGCCAATTGCTCGGCTAGGTGATTTGCATGAGCTCCTGACGTAAGAGCTCTTGGCGAGGCTCCTCCCACCAAAGTCGCTACCAGCAGACGACGGAAGTGCCCCGGGTTCTCCTCAAGAAATTGTCGTACCGAGCCTTCCGTCTCACGAGTCAAACTGACCGCACAGACTGTACCGCTACCATCGGGATCTAGTTCGTGCTCAGAGAATACCCACCCGTTGGATGCACTGCTGAGGGTATCGTCATCGGGCGCCCAAATCTTCATGACTGGCGAGCGCTGCTCTAATTCTGTCAGCCTTCCAGATTTAGCATCGAGTACAGCTCCAGCCGCAAAAGCCAGAGTGGCATGAGCCTCGATCGCCAGACGGATACGCCCATCTTCGGAGGGCACATTCAATAAAAACTCTCGGAGCTTGGGCAGAAGCGAATCTCTCCAGGAGCTCTCATCTCGTATCGTCCGTTCATCAAACTCTGGAACCAGATTCAGCACCTGAGCACAGCGGTTCTCCATTCGATCGAGGGGGTGCTCGAACGACTTCACGCCGAATATCAGTGGTGCTGCCTTCGGCTTTTCGGCCAGCAAGCCTTCTTGCGCACATTTATCTTTAAAGTCTGATCGGTCGAACACCGTTCTGCGTTGCCCGACCCATTCGAAGATATTTCCGTCGTAAACAGTGACGCTCGCGTTCGGCTCAGGCCTAACCAACCCATTCGCACGGCATGCGCTGTCCAAAAGATCGCGTAGCCCATCCAACGAGTCGCGGGACAGATGGAAAGCCAAGCTGTTACAGAGTGCCCGTAGCTCCTCTTCTTCTATACCGAGGTGGTCGCACCAGAGCTTACGCAGGCTCCCAGTCGCACTACGCTCGGTTGTCCCTTGAAACAGCTTATCCACGTCGAGATTTAGGGACTTTGAGCGAATGCATTTCGCCAAGGCATCAGCTAGATCTGCCATGTGGTTGGTGACTAAGACCAGCCTAGACGTGCACTCATTGGCCTTGTCATGTCGATGCGCAGCAAGAGCACGCTGCAACATAGAGGTGGTAGTAGCATTGATGTACTCGGGGCGTACTAGATCCCCATGCGTGAACGAGCCAGGGATCGCGTGCCACTTACATTGCATTCGCTCAATATGAACCGAGTTTCCTCGATGATCTTGAGGCGCGCGAAGGGGGTCATACTCAACCCAAATGTCGTCGAACCCTTTCAGTCCGGACTCGAAACCCACGCGGATGATTGGGCTTCCTTCGTCTAGCAAGCGGGCGGCATAAAGCCAAAACATTCGAGCTTGGAACACATCACCATCACGACGAGTGACAACTGCCTGCGTCATAACTCTGCCTCTCTGATCAGTTGCACAGCAGTGACTCAGCGGTCCTGGAACGCTGGTGTGGGTTTCATTGCTTGAGCGGTGAGCAGTGCATCACGCGCGTCCACGGCTTTATTGGGATAGGCAGCAAGAATGATGGAAGGAATCAGTCGCTGGTTGATGTCAGAGAATGTAAAACCAGGTTCATTCGCTTCCCGCGCCCCGGTCAGCTTAACTAGCTGGTCAATTGCAACAGTCGGAAGACCCAGGCCTTCTAGTTTCGAACTCAACAAATAGCGCCGCTGGGCTTCGTCGGGTCGACCAAACGTCAGCACCTCAGCTGCTCGCCGCTGCACTGCTGGATCAAGCGCTTTGAGTCGATTGGTACACATCAGCACTGCCGCTGGAAGCTTCTGATTGGCAATGCGGTCAATGCCTCGAATGAAAGCATTTACCCCTGCACGATCCTCGTGGTGCATCTGCGCGTTTTCTCGGGATTGGGCCAAAGCATCAGCTTCGTCAATCAGCAGCAACACAGCACCGCGGGCCTTCCCGCTTGGGTTCTTGAGCTTCTCTGCAGCCTCGATGGTGTAGTCGAATGCGGCAGAAACCAGTTGGGTCATTTCTCCCACACGGCCCTGCCCGCGAGTCGCGAGGCTCAAAGGGTAGAGGGTGATGTCGATACCCTCTTGCCGAGCGACAGCATCACCGATGGTTTCAGCAAGTTCGGTTTTACCCGAGCCAACATCACCTGCCAGAACGGCTAAAGGGGGACGGCGCATAACCGTATCAACAGCTGCGCGGGCCTGCGGGTGATGCTTCTCGGCCCACTCTTGCAAACCGTACGGGTTGACCAAAAGACCCAATATTTTAGCCAGCCGCTCTTTATGCGCGTCCAGTCCGACGAGGCGTGCCAAACGCTCTTGGGGCTCGAAGTCCGGGAAGCTTACGCGCCGCTCAAACAGTTCATCTAGAGACGGTTTTACGTTCATCAGTAGCTCCTTACGCTTGCACGATTGAGGGCACGGCCACCTGCCGAATAGGTCTTGTCATTTTCTAGATAGCCACTGACCCCCGGTGTTGGCGCGCCTTCTCGCTTAAAAGGCAAATCTTTTAGGGCGCTCTCCCGCTCAGCCGCCGCATCGCTGTAGTACTTCGAGCTGTAAGTCATGTAGCTGGAGAAGGACGCCCCAGTCACGTCTTTCCCAGGACGTACCTTTCCCGGATCATCATCCGAACCTGCGCCTACCAGATCCCCCGCTGTGTAGCGCAGAGTGGGCTCGATGAAATCGTTGCCACGCTTGAAGCCGTAGGTCACCTCTCCGAGATACCCGGCTTTAAGCATCACAATTAGTTCCGCTTCGTACTGCGCGATCGAGGAATCGCTGGGATAGCCGTAGAAGCGCTGAACCCGCTTAAGGTCAGTCGCTACTTTGGCTGCCATGTGTCGAGCATGGGTGACAGTGAAGGTCTGCGATTCAGCGACGCTGAAGCTATAGGAAGACATGGCTTTATCACCCCTGGAATGAAGAACCGAAGACTTTCTGCCAGTAGCCAACCGTCAACTGCTTGGTCGGCGCGTAGGTCGCAGCTTCAATGGCATCACCTGCTTCCATTGCCGCATCAACGATCGCGTCAACGTTGCGCTGCGTATACAAACGAGCGACGTTATTACTGGGGTTTACCGGGTCAATGATCTGCACGAGATCAGACAGCGCACCGACTTTCGAGGCCGCATAGTTGTCTTCAAAAACAATTCGCTGCCGTAGTCCGCTTGTCGCCAGATAGGTAAAGAACGCCTGCAAGGCCTCGGGATAGTCGGAGAAGTCGACTCCGTCGTCGCACAGCTTGGCCATGATCAGCTCGATCATGAATGATTTGAACCGGAAATCCTGACGCTCCTGCTTCATTAGGCGTGCCCAGTACTTGGCCAGCCGAACAACCTGAGCAAAATGAGTTGGGGCAGCACGTTTACGCGCCTTGGCAAACTCAAGGTGCAACGGAATGCTTGTCTCCAGGAAAGATCCATCCTCCTGGCTCACCAAGTTGCCCCGCCAATTTGGCAAGCCGGAGTACAGCACCGGCACAACATCGACATCCAGGCCTGAACCTTTGAAGGACACGGTTACCGAGTAGGTCTGTGGCTTGACTTGATCAGGCATGAAGTTCGGAAAAGCCTTGCGCAGCTTCTCCGCCAGATAATCGAGCAGATCGCGAATATCGTGCGGCGCCTCAGAACCACTGATGTACACGGCAACATCAATGTCGTTCAGCGAGCGAAGCGCCGTCCCTTTAGCCAGACTGCCAGACAGCATCATGCGTTTCAGCGAAAAATCGTCGTGGTCTGCCAGATACCCTTCCAGCTTGTCCTGCAGCCGCTGAGCTTGCTCGCGATACTGCTGAGCCTTTTCCTTAGGCAGATTCACTTTTTCCTCGGCGAACCGCGCTATATCCTTATGGTCGATATGCTCTCTTGCCATTTCATTCCCCTCAATCCATACGCTTCTAGTGGCCGGGCGAGGAGCTGAAAGGGCTAGTCGTCGAGCCGGGAAAAAAAGTTCGGAATAGCGAACTTTGTGACAGGCTGCTCGCGTCTATCGCCTTTGTCAAACGATTTGTTCGGAATCGTGGTATTTTGTCCTTAACGACTATGGAGGAGACACGACGATGACTACCCGTCTCGGCGAGAAGCTCCGCGACCTGCGCAAGCAGCGTGGGCTGACCCTGGAAAAACTTGCGGACATGGCAGGGCTCAGCAAGAGCTATCTATGGGAGCTGGAGAACCGAGAGTCCCAAAGACCCTCAGCAGAGAAGCTCACAGCATTGGCAGATGTTCTCGGAGTAGGAACAGCTTACTTTTTCGAGGATGATCTCCGTGAGCCGGAAGAAAAGCATCTCGATGAAGCCTTCTTCCGCGGCTACAAGAATCTGGAGCCGGACGCGAAAGCGCAGCTTAGGAGGATTCTAGATACGTTCAAAAAGGACTTTTAAAGATGCGTGATGGCAAGGTATGGACACCGCAGAAAGCAGCCATCCATTTGACCAAAATCTGTGATCAGATCAGCCAATCCCTAGGGCTTGATCGCTTCCCTGTCAATGTTAGCGAGCTTGCCCTTGGCGCCTTCGAGGTCTTTAAATACCCCGACCCGATCGTCAAGGTAGAGGCTGTCGACATCAAGAACTTCGATGGTGCGCTGTTCGCCAACGAAGCGAAAGACCGCTGGATGCTTCTATACAACAACGGCTTGAAATCACCAGGCCGTATTCGTTTCACTCAAGCTCATGAGCTGGGGCACTACATCCTCCATCGTCTCAAGCGCGACGAATTTCAATGCAGCAGTGATGACATGCTGTCATGGGAGGAAAAGAACATTGAGGCCGAAGCCGATCTATTTGCATCTTTTCTACTGATGCCCCTAAACGACTTTCGCAGCCAGCTGACCCCAGACACTGACATTGAAGTATTGCGTCATTGTGCAGATCGCTATGGCGTTTCACTTACCGCTGCTGCCCTGAAGTGGATTGAGTGCACTGAGGACAGTGCGGTCTTGATACTGTCTCGTGATGGTTTCATGAAATGGGCATTTGCCAGCTCGGCTGCACGCCGTAATGGTGCTTTTTTCCGAACACGCCAGAGCCCTATCCCAATCCCCGCGGGTTCGTTAGCAGCTTGCTCAACAATTACCCAAGAGCGGAAGGGAATTGAGCTTCCAGCCTCACTCTGGTTCCCCCATGCTGATCCCAGCGCTTGCGTTCGTGAAATGAAAATTCATTCCGAGCGCTATGAGTACGTCATTACCCTGCTTCGACTTCCTCGCTCTGCTGCGGTTTGGCCTCCTTATCAAGAGTCTCGAGACAGAAACGATTACTGGCGGCGCAGATGAGCATGCTCACCTGCCGGCTGTTGACAGGCAGGAGTAGGACAGAAAGCAGTCGCTCGAATATATATACAAACTGGGGGAATTCAGGACACATCTGCTGAGCTCACTCAGTTCCCATGATCAGATTCTCAGTGAACAGGCTCATCAGATCCGGCGGGTAAACATCCTCGTCACATTCGGCCAGCTCGGCCTGCGACCACCACCTCACTTCGCCGATAGCGCCGCGCTCCTGCACACTCCATGTCGCAGAGGAGCACTGCTCGGTATCTGCCCGCACCACGTAGTAGTTTTCGATCGCGAGCACATCCTCCCCATCTGGCATCTTCCACGGAAATTCCCGGTGTGCGATGCATGGGCCAACAGACTGAACATCCACCCCGGTCTCTTCCTTGAGTTCACGTACTGCAGCTGCTTCGAAAGACTCACCCACTCTGAGCTGCCCACCGGGTGTTGCCCAGTAGCTCATACCTGCCAAGGCGCCGGTCTTGTATTGAATCTTGAACAGCAGCAGTCGATAAGTTGGGCTGATCAGCAGAATGCGCGAGGCTAAGCGACATTGCGGCATAGCTCCTCCACAGACGGGCGCTAAGCAATGACGCCCAAGACCTCACTGCCTCGCATCCGTCGAACTTCTAAAACAAAGTTAGCCACGTCAGGGACAGCATAATCGACAACCAGCTCTACCACGGTTTTGGCTGGTTTGCCTGAGCGCTTAACGGGATAATCAGGAATTCTACAGAAGATATCTTTGCCGCGACGATGTGGCATAGGCCAGGTGTTGCCTGAGTTCATGTGGCAAAGCCAAATAGCATCGGCATAAGCCGGAATGAAGGTCGACGAGTCAAGTGTGAGGACATCGTGTTCGAGACGGCGATAATCACGAGCACCGAGCAAACGATGAAGCCTTGCTTCCTCAGCCCAGAAGAAGACTTTGTGGTTTATCAGCTCATACCACTGTCGCGGTGTTGTCCCGTCCGTGAGCGCCTTTATCAAGCGTCCTTCAGGCATGGGTTTCTGATCTCGAAGCACGATGCTGGCAGGGTTACCTGCCATCACACTCATCTTCTCACCCCGATGCTCACTCTCGTATCGAGCGCGGTTCCTGCCTTCAATTTGGAGATGATCAAGCACTGCCGTCGCACTCATCAACCCGCGTCTGCGAATACTGTCCCAGGTGCCGCATTCGGCCATGTGGTAAACCCGAGGGTAAAGCTCGATCAGCTTGTCTAGATCCATGCCTTATCTCCTGTCAGAACGTGCAGTCCAGTTGCGCCGATCAATCAGCGATCGCAAATCGCTGGGGTCCGGGTCTCGGGTAAATCGCGTGTTGATCAGCGAAACGGGTGCCAGGGATACGCGCTCAAGCTCCTCTACGAACTTGATCGTATCCGGATCCAGCTGTTCGAACCGCCGAGCGTTACGGTTCGTGGCCTTGAGGTAATCCGCAAAGGTCAGGACAATGTCCGTCGGTGCGTTGAGGGCGCACGCCTTTCGGAATTGATCCCACTCGAACCAGCCAACCTTCCGATTACGGTTTGTTGTAGACGTTTTCTCGGCGGCGTTTAGAGCTTCTGCCTCAAGGCCTGCAAACTGCGCAATGTCATTAAAAGTCGTCGGATGTTTGAGTCTTCCCGATATGTGGCCCTCGCTGCCATCCGGGTCGCCAACACGAATAGGCATAGGTCGAATGACCATCAGAATTTTTCGGACTCTGCTGGGGGATATCCCTGCCTCTGCGAGGCATCCTGCTACGTTGGTGTCCCGCGAGGTCACATACGGATAGTCGCCATGGAAGATGCTCAGCCCACTACCTTGGGTACCTTCCAACAGAATGGATTGACCACTGCGGTACGCCTCCTCCAAACGGTCTGATGTATAGCCGTGGTAGTTTCCCGGAGTACCTACATACGGTCGCAGCTCATCAACATCCTTGGCTAACCTAATTGTCGTTTTGCCCCGACTCAAAATGCGCCGTGCAGCTGCAGCACCGCTTCCACTGCCGGTCGAGGCGATGGTCGAGACCAGATGCACTTGTTCTGCATCTCGGTCTGCATCTTCAATGATGGTGGCTTGAGGATCGATGAATAAGCGATCCGGGCCGATACCGCACGCGCTGATTTCCTTCAGAAGTCCGGGCAAAAAAATCGTCATGCCGGGACCAAGAAGTAGCCGAGCTGTCACGTCGCGCGATCCTGAAGGCAGATGATGGTAGGTAAACGTGCCAGCGGCGCTTGCCACGGTATGTCCGGCGTTGGGGCCACCGACGCGAATCATCACATCATATTCACGCGCGAGATACGCGACGATGTTTCCTTTGCCCTCGCTTCCGTACTGCCCACCTATGAGTACGTCGACACACCGGATCTCGGGAGGAGTGTACAGGTGCAAGCGGGCGGCGACCCGCACAAGCGTGTCATTAGAATCTGAGCGCTCGGTGTAAACACGAACGTCGGCATCATCCTTGAGCGCCTGGATTTCGGCATCATCCCTCAGCTGATTGATGTCGTCATAGGGCAAGGCATCGGGATTACCTTCGACTTGTTTTGCGTAGCGTTCCTGAAGCGTGGGATCGCTGGCGTATAGATGGACATGCACGAGGTCGGCACCGAACACCTGTCGAAACTGCAGCACCTGTGCGAGCGTATCCAGGTGATCAACGACTAACGGTCGGCCATTTTCTTCCTCCTGGCACATTGCACGAGTTTCTCGAAGCATCCACTGGTCGAAGTCGACGTTATCGAGTTCGCGTCGCCGATCAAGCATCTCTGGTTGTTCCATCCATAGGCGCCACTGCGGGTCATCTATGAATCGGCGATTGCTGACCACGGCGAAACCAAATTCCTTTTCCAACAAACGGGCCAATCCGCTCTTGCCGCTACAGGTCTTGCCACTGATCACTACAATCTGCCGAGTTTCCATATCCTACATCTCCCAGATTTCCATTATCTGACCGGCAATTTGAAACGGGCTGTACATGTGAGTATCGAGAACTTTATCCGCTAAATCGGAGAGCGAACGGGCGCTCTGCTCGTTGGGATGCGCCACGCTGGCGAGATACTCGTTGAGATCAGCTGTGCCGCGTACAACGTATCTCTGCTGCAGGACGGGCTCTGGGGCGACGATGTGCACATGCCTCACTGCATTGCCAAAGCGGACTCTGAACAGCTCAACCTGTCGGGGTTTTCGCACGGCATCCAGCAGCCAGTTTTCAACGGCTGGCTGATCCTGGATGGCCGGGTTCGCCACGGCTTCTATGAGCCAGGAAAAGTCGGTGGACTTGTCCAGAGAGTCGCCTAGTTCTTGGAGGTGATGACGATCAAGTGGCTCGTTACGGGCAGTCAACTGCGTTCGTAGAAAGTAGCCACTGCTGATCGGAACAAACCCATGGAGCTCTTGCAGGGCGGCGGAAACTGACGTCTTGCCACTAGCTACCGGGCCACTTAAAAGCAGTAGTCGCTTCACGTTTTAGACAATCCCTGCCTTGCAAAATCAATATAGCGCTAAAGCGTAGCTTAATCGGCGAATAGGGCCAGATTTCCATTCCGCAGCCAAGCAAGCCGAGCGCCAATAGGCTGGTTGAATCGCACCTAGTTTCGTATATGCCCCTAGGCCTCACAGATAGCGTGCGCGGGCTACTGCGAAGCCATCCGCTTTGTGCTGGTTCCGCTGATCTCTACCCGGCAGGCGTCGGTAAAATCATAGGCCGAGATCAGTCTCCTGCTATGGGGGCAGGAGGTCTCATGGCTGGCAGCTCTTGGCCGGTAGCGGAGGATGGTGACAGGCAGCTATCGGCCAGAAGCGGACAGTTACGCAGGATTATCAGGCCCTATTTAAAGCTTGAAGGCCTCTATAGAAATAGCCGGGCGATTCATCAACTGCATAGTGACCATACGCTACAGTGCGGCTAAAAGGACCTAGCGAGGTTTCATGAGCAAACACACCGTACATTCGTCCTATCGCGAAAAACTGTTAGAGCACCTGTTTGTTAGTGAGCTGCTCAAGCGCTCGTGGTGTCTCGATCGTTGCGACCTGGAGGTGGCCAAGCCTGAGGTCGACAATGCTGGCTACGACATCATCCTTGAGGCTCATGGCCACACCCGGCACGTGCAGCTCAAAGCCTCCTTTCATGGCTCCAGCACCCCTAAGCAAAAGGTCAACTTACGCTTGGCCGAAAAGCCTTCTGGCTGCGTCGTGTGGATCTACTTTGAGGAGGAAACCCTAGCCCTGGGGCCTTACCTATACTTCGGTGGTGAGCCTGGCCAACCCCTGCCCTCCCTCGCGGGCACCAAGGTAGCCAAACACACCAAAGCCGATCACACCGGGAAGAAAGCAGAGCGTCCAAACATTCGCGAACTCAACCGCCGGGAATTCACCGCTTTTGACAGCCTGGAAGGCATCTACACCGCCCTATTCGGTGCAGCACCGGCACCGCTCTAACCGGAGTTTCGGCGTGATACTCAAAAACAGTTTCATGGGCGCCAGCCTGACGTTTTCCCCTAGGTTCACCGCTTACGTTTCGGACAGCGAACTGGAACTTACCCTTGGCGACCAGCGCTATTCGTGGGCCCTAATCGACATTGGGGTTATCGAGCTTGAACTCGGCCTAGTCTGGGCCCGGCTCCGCATCAAGGCACTCGACGGACAAACCATCAAGCTAGATGGCATCGACAAGACCGAGGGCAAGCGCTGGCACACTGCCTGTGAGGGTCTACTCCATAAACAGGTCGCCGAAGCAGGCAAGCAGGCTCTGGCACAGCACAGCTCATGGGCTTCGCAGATCCTTAAAAAGCTGCCAAACACCTGGCATCCATCCTGGCTGGGGCATCACCTGGTCAAGGCCAGCCCGCCGCCGGTCCTGTCATGCGGTCTATCAGCTGACGCTATCGCTACACACCCTTCACTAAGAGCTGCAGCTGCGGCGTATCCGAAAATTCTGCCGGATCTACCGCCCGTGCCGGCTGAAGCAATTAGCGAAGCTCTGAAGCGCCTCAACGAGTCCTTCTTTGAGCAGCACAAGGGTATGCCGCTGTTCGACACTCTGGAGTCGACCCCGCTGACCGAGGAGCAACGCCGAGCGGTCATCTGTTTCGACTCGAAAGTGCTTCTGATTGCAGCTCCAGGTTCAGGTAAGACCGCCACCATGGTGGCCAAAGTCGCCTATGCGCTCGCCATGGGCATTGTTAAGCCGAACGAGATCCTGATGCTGGCCTTCAACGCCGACGCGGCAGAGGAGCTGCAGCAGCGCCTGGATAAGCGACTGACCAACTTACCCGATGCAGACCAGATCTCTTGCCGGACCTTCCATGGATTCGGCCTTTCGGTGATTGGTGAGGCTACGGGCTCAAAACCCCGGCCGGCAGCCTGGCTCGAGGGCGGCCAGGATGTGGCAAAAGTACTTTCGATCATGGAGGAGCTCAGCAACTCGGACCCGGTATTCCGGACGAACCTGATGCTGGTGCGTACCGTGTTCTCGCAGCCGATCGGCAATATGCCCGGCACCAGCACCACCGAGGAACTCGAAAAGGACCTGGTGACCTCCCGGGGCGAGTTGGTTAAAAGCCGTGAGGAGCAGCTCATCGCGGATTGGTTGTTCTTTCACGGGGTGGACTACAAGTACGAAGCGCCCTACCCGCACAGGACTGCTGACGCCGAGCACAGCCAGTACCATCCCGACTTCTACTACCCAGAGGTGGATCTGTTCCACGAGCACTTTGCGCTAAATGCTCAGGGCGAGCCGCCGAAGGAGTTCAAAGGCTACGCAGAGGGCGTCGTATGGAAGCGTGCGCTTCACCAGCAGCACGAGACCGCCCTGTTCGAAACCACCAGTCATACCCTGCGCTCAGGCGAAGGGCTGCCAGCATTGAAAGCGGCCCTGGAAAGCCGTGGGCTCAAACTAAAACCCGACCCCAACCGCATTCCTACCGGACGCCCCGCCCTTGAGACTGACGTGCTGGCGCGGATCATTCGGAACCTGATGCAGCACGCCAAAGGTAACCAGCTCTCGCCTGAAGAACTCAGCCAACGGGCATCTAGGCTCGATCCTATTCGAGGCCCCCTCATCATCGATCTGTACGCCAAGGTTTTGCAGCGCTGGCAGGATGAGCTCAAGGCCACCGGTACAGTCGACTTCGACGACATGATCAACCTGGCCATCGAGCATGCCGAGTCAGGCCGGTACCGGTCACCGTACAAGCTGGTCATTGCGGACGAGTACCAGGACGCCTCGGCCGCCCGCGCACGCATCCTGAAGGCCATCACCGCTCGCCCCGACACCTTCCTCACTGCTGTTGGTGACGACGCGCAAAGCATTAACCGCTTCGCCGGTGCCGACATCAGCGTTATGCGTAACTTCCTGGTGTTCTATGGCTCTGGGACGATTCTTCATCTGACCCTGACTTTTCGCTGTCCGGATCAGATTTGCAAAGTCTCCAGCGAGTTTGTGCAGGAAAACCCCAAGCAGATCCCCAAAGAGGTGCGAACCAGATCATCGGTGCAGGGCAAGGCTATCCAGTGTTTTGCCGCCAAGCATGAACGCGAGCTCGGCTCACTGGTGAAGGACCGTCTAACCAAGATCGTGATGAAGCTACGTGCCGTGTGGGACCAGCCGCGCAAACCATCCATCATGCTGCTGGGTCGGTACCGGAGTGACCGCCCGCATAACATGAATGACCTCAAACAGATTTGTGGCCCCGATATCGACCTCTACTTCACAACGGTGCACAGCAGTAAGGGCACAGAGGCCGACTACGTGCTGATGCTCAATGTCGTGGGTGGCCGCAAGGGCTTCCCTAGCCAGATTGAAGATGATCCGGTTCTTCAATGCGCCATGCCAGAACCCGAAGACTTCCCCTTTGCCGAGGAAAGGCGCCTGTTCTACGTGGCGCTCACCAGGGCCCGCCGCGGCGTGTTCATCTTCACGGTCTCCGGCCGGCGCTCGGCCTTTGTCACTGAGCTGGCCAACAAAGGTCATATCAACATTGTCGACAAGGATGGCCAGGCGGTTTCGTCCCAGGCCTGTCCGTCCTGCGGAAAAGGGTTTCGTACGCAACGGACTGGAAAGTACGGAGATTTTATAGGTTGCTCGGAATACCCACGGTGCAATTGGAAGGCCAAATAACTCAAGTCCAGAGGCTGGCATCAGCGACTATTCATGTTCACAAATATCAAGACCCATGTGGTAGGCCTGCAGCATGTCGAACTGACTGACAGCATCATTCGTGAGCTACAGATGAATGCTTCTCTGCGCCTGATGCATATGCCTGAAAACCCTTTTGATAGAAACGCTATTGGGGTTTACGTGGGTGCTTTTCGGATCGGATACATTCGCCGGAAACATTCAAAGGTTTTTGTTCGTGCGCTGGCCAGCAGCGCATGGACCGTGACCGTGTGCAGTGATGAACCTGCCTCCATTACACGTTACAGCAAGTCCTTCCCTGTTACCGTCAGAGTTGAAGCCAAGCAGGCTCCTGTTACTGTCGCACCTAAAATCCAGCCCGCTGAAGCTGGCGGCATCTATCGTCTGCACTTAAAAAAATCAGGTCAGGCCTACATCGGGCAGGCGAAGCATATTAATTCTCGTCTGACTGAACATTGGCGAGACATGGCCCTTGGCATACACGCTAACTACAAGCTGCAGGAGTACTGGATTCAGCACGGGCCATCGCTGATCGAGGCTGAGGTGGTGGAACTGATGCCCGTAACTGCTCGTCAAGTCCACTGCCAACCCTTCCAGTTTGCAAACGGCCTGGCCTGACCAATCAAGCCCATGCAGCACGCGCACCACACCCAAAATCTCCAGAATTTCATCATCACCCCGACCCGCAATAGGCACATAGTCGCTTCTTCAGCGGCCAATACAGTTCGGCTGGGCTATAAAGACTCCCAGGTTGGCGTCCAGAGCCAAGCAACAATTTGATCTACACGAGGAAGGAACCACATGGCCCTTAGTGACTATTGGAAGGGACCTGAGCACCGGAGGCGGGCCGATGATCTTGACCTGCAACTGACTGACCTTCAGGCGCGCTATCAGCAACTTCAGGCACTCACCAGGCAGATCGGCGCCATGGAAGTCGTAGAGGTCAAAAATCTGATCGCTCAGGAGAAAAGAAAGCTGGCGGCCGTGCACCAGGAGGTTCAGCGAGCTGAGCAAGATGCAGCTGCGCTCGCGCAACGCTCCTCTGACTTGCAGAGGGAGATCCTCGTCTGGGAAGAGACACTGCTTCTTGAAAGCTTTGCGCTCTACGAGCCCAAGTTCAAGTTGAACTCCAGCCATGAGTACAAAGCCCGACTGGTCGGGGTTCGCGAGCAGCAGAAAGCCTTAATCAAAAGTGGAACGGCAGCGAGTGGAAACACTAACTGGGAGGTGAATGGGAGCAAGGTAGAAGGTCGGAAGCTGGTCAACGACATGATCAAGTTGGTGCTCCGATCATTCAACAATGAAGCTGACTACTGCGTCGACAATGTAAAATTCGACAACGTAGAGCTGGGCGAAAAGCGCATTCTGAAGTCCTTCGAAACCTGCAACCGTCTCGGCAGAGTGATGTCCGTTGAGCTATCGCGGAAGTACCTGAGCCTCAAGATTGACGAACTGCACCTTGCCCATGAGTTTCAGGTTAAGAAGCAAGAGGAAAAGGAAGATGCCAAGCGCGCCCGAGAAGAGCTGCGGGAACAGCAGAAGCTAGAGCAGGAGATTCGCGCCGCTCGGGAGAAGATCGCTAAGGAGCGCAAACACTTCGCGACCGCAATGCGCGAGCTACAGGCTCGCTTGGAAAAGGCACAATCGGAGGAGGAACGCGCGCCGCTTGTGGCCAAGTTGGCAGAGATTGAAGCAGGTCGCGCTGCGCTGGAAAGCGAAGAGAAACTTATCGACTATCGCGAACAGAACGCCAAAGCTGGCTACGTTTATGTGATCTCCAACGTCGGAGCATTCGGGGAAGGAATTTACAAGATCGGTATGACCCGCCGCCTGGAGCCAATGGATCGCGTCGATGAGTTAGGTGATGCGTCGGTGCCATTCTGGTTTGACGTACATGCGATGGTTTTCTCGGATAACGCCCCAGCATTGGAAGCAAAGCTTCATGAACGTTTTGCGGCCGGTCGGTTAAATAAGGTTAACGGGCGCAAGGAGTTCTTCCGCGCCGACATTGCTGAAATAGAGGCGGTCATTCGAGAAAACTACGATGCTGCTGTCGAGGTCACTCACGAAGCTCCAGCAGAGCAGTATCGAGAGAGCCTACGGATGGAATCACCCAAGGCTACAGTTCAGCAATTAGAACCAGCTGCAGCACAGAGCTGAATCCCCGGTTTCGTAGGTACCTTCAAGCCTTAAATGGAAGTCCTCTAAGTCTCTGCATGATCGGCCGCTTCTGGCCGAAAGCAGAGGATACGGCAGGTTGCGGCCAAAAGCGGACTTCTAGGGTTTAATCAGGTATATCGCTGCCAAGTGTCCCGGGTAGAACCAATAGCCCCAGCGGCCAACAGGCCAGACGGTGCAGGGCATGGGCTGGCGCAACAGGGCCAACCCCAGCACTACGGCTCCGCCAGCCATGGCGAGCATGGCCAGGGTCTCAGGCACTATTCCCCACTCCACCAACCAGCGGTTGCGGCTATTTGCTAATACCGCCAGGGCGACAGGCAATGGCCACCAGCGTACAGCCTTTAGCCCAATAACAAAGGCAGCAGGCAACATCACGCCGATTACCCCATACATCAACTGTCGATGTAGCAACAGGGCAATGGCCAGTGTCCCGACAGTCAACAGCAGGCTGTTGCGATCTGCATGGTGAACGCCCCAGGCCACCAGCAGGCCGAGCGACAGGGTCGGCATCACGTTGAGCGTTGCGCTCTCCGGCGAGAGCAGACGGTAGGGCATTTCCGAGAGCAGGGAGAACGCCAGTAACGAGCCGAGGTAGCGCGCATTGCCCTCGTTGAACAACTCTCCTGGGCGGGTTCTGACCACGTTGGCGGCAATGCCCAGGCAGAACAGCGGAAACGCCAAGCGCCCGATGACGAACAGGGCATAGACGTCTGGCCACAGATAACGCAGGTGGTCGATCAGCATGCTAAGCATGGCCAGCCATTTGACCAGGTCGAGTCCGGCGTCGCGCGTCATCCCAGCAGCCCAAGCGTCAACGCGGCCAGCGCCAGATAGCGACCGGCCTTGGCCACCAGCACGATCAATAGGAAACTCCAGAACGGTTCGCGCAAGGTGCCGGCGATGACGGTCAGCGGGTCGCCGATGATCGGCACCCAACTCAGCAACAGCGACCAACGCCCGTAGCGATGGTAGGCCTGCTGGGCGCGTTGCAGCTTGTCCTCTGGCACCGGGAACCAGCGCTTATGGCGAAAGTGCTCGATGTAGCGGCCCAGCAGCCAGTTGACCACCGAGCCGAGCACGTTACCGAACGTGGCCACCAACAGCAGCATGGCCGCTGGTTGCTTGGCGGCGAGCAGCAGGCTGGTCAGCACTGCCTCGGACTGCATCGGCAGCAGGGTGGCGGCACCAAAGGCCGCGACGAACAGCCCCAGGTAGGCGGAGAAGTCCCACACCTCAGGCGTTCAGCCCGGCCCAGCCGTGCAGGCCGACATAGATGCCCACGCCGATGATCAGCAGGCTCGACAGGTAGGGCGCGCGGCGCGCCACCACGCCCAGCCAGGGCCAGCGGTTGGACGCATGGCGAGTGCCGATGGCCGCGGCGACGCCTACGGTGACCAGGGTCAAGGCCAGACCGACACTGAAGCTGAGCACTAGCACGGCACCCAGCGTCACTTCCTTGACCTGCAAGCATAGCAACAGCACGGTGATGGCCGCCGGACAGGGGATCAGCCCACCTGTCAGACCGAACAGGATGACCTGACCAGTGCTGACGTTGCGGCTGGCGAAACGGCGCCGGATGTCATTGGCATGAGCCCGTTCGTGGGCGTCCTGGTAACCCTCCAGCGACAGCTCCAAACCGTCCTCGGCATGTGCGTGGTCATGCTCGTGGAACTCCAGGTCGTAGTCGTGGGAGTGGCCGCCATGGCCGAGGCTCAGGCGCACGTTGAAGGCATGTGGCTCGGGAATTTCATCAACGGACTCTAGGTAGCCGTCGCGCTGGATAAAGGCGAAGCGGCGCATGCTGCCATCCTCGCGTGTGGTTTGTAGACCGACATCGGCGGCCTGCCACGGGTGACCGCTGAGAGTGTGCAGTCGCCAGCGCGGCGCTACACCTTCCTCGAAGATCGACAGCTCGACACGGCCATGTCCAGTGTCGATGCGGCGGCTTTCATCGTGCACGTGATGATGATCATCGCCCTGCTCGAAACGCCACATCTGCTCGCCGCGCCAGGTGCGCCAGAGTATCCACAGGGCGATGGCGATGATCAGCACCGCCGAGGCGAGCTGGAAGTAAGGCTCGGTGGTCTGGGCGTCGAGGTTCTGCCCGAGGTACATGCCACCGATGGCAACCAGCCAGACCACGGCGGTGTGCGAGGCCGTAGCGGCCAGGCCAAGCAGGATGGCTTGGCGCACCGTGCCGCGAATGGCCACGATGAAGGCGGCCATCATGGTTTTCGAGTGACCGGGCTCCAGGCCGTGCAGCGCGCCCAGCAGGATGGCGGTGGGGACATACAGCCAGGCCTGCGAGGCCCCTTGCTGGAGAATTTCGGCGAAGGACGACATGGCTGGGTGCTCAAAGGTACTTGGTGATCTGCTTGAATTCTTCCAGTGGCGCCCGCTCACCGTTGGTAAGGGCGCCGACCGTGTGTTCCAGGCAGTGGTCGATGTGATCCTGGATCAGCGTGCGTTTGGCCTGGCACACCGCTTTCTCGACCGCATGCAGTTGCTGGGCAATGTCCACGCAGGCGCGCCCGTCCTCGATCATGCCAACGATGCTGCGCAGGTGGCCCTCGGCACGCTTCAACCTTTTGATGATTTCCTTATGACTTTGGTGCTGATGTTCGTGTTCGTGCTTGCCCATCGCCGAGTCTCATGCAAGGATAATTGCCGCCGCATCCTATCCCCCCCGGGGGGATGCGTCAAACCAGACGCTCTCCCCTGTCGAGTCGTAATTAGTCCGTCGATGCTGAGCCAAATCGCTACCTGTCGATCCCTTTCCGTCCTGGCACTGCTGTCGCTATTGCTGTGGACGGGGCACGCGCTGACGGGCTATGCCGCAGGCAATGGATCGGCTGCGCAAGCGAATTACGACGACCATCCGCACAGTCACGACGACTCGTTCGGACAGGATTTTCAGCTGTGGGGAGACCACCAGCACTCATCGCTGATGGCCGATCATGTGCATGAAACACCGCACCTGAGCGCCTGGCTGCCAGCGCCTGGGCGTGTGTCCGCAGGGCAGCCCGCGTTTGCCTATGACCAGCGACTGGCCCACGGCCCCCGCACGCGCATAGAGCGCCCTCCAAGATCCTGACGGGTGTTCTGACTCTGGCCCTCGTGGCCCAGACCTCATCAACTCAGGATCTCTTTATGCAATCGCTACCACTTCGCGGTCACGGCGCCCTGCGTCGACCGTTTCTATTGCCCCTGCTGGCTTTCGTTCTGCTGCTGATAGGCATGCCCGAGGCGCTCGCCCATGGCGTGCCCGAAGGCGACAAGGGTTTCATCCAAGAAAGCAGCGGCGTGCTGCTGATGCCGTTCGTGTACATGGGCGCCAAGCACATGATCACCGGCTACGACCATCTGCTGTTCCTGTTCGGGGTGATCTTCTTCCTCTACCGCCTGAAAGACGTGGGGCTGTACGTCACGCTGTTCGCGCTCGGCCACTCGATCACCCTGCTGTTCGGGGTGCTGAGCAATATCAGCATCAGCCCCTACGTGATCGACGCCATCATCGGCTTTTCGGTGGTGTACAAGGCGCTCGATAACCTGGGGGCCTTCCAGCGTTGGTTCGACTACCAGCCCGACACCCGCGCGGCAACGCTGATCTTCGGCCTGCTGCATGGCTTCGGCCTGGCGACCAAGATCCAGGAGTTCGAGATCTCGCCGGATGGCCTGATCGCCAACCTGATCGCCTTCAATGTCGGCGTCGAGATCGGCCAGCTACTGGCCCTCGGTACCATCCTCATTCTGATGGGCTACTGGCGGCGCACCGCCAGCTTCTGGCGCCATGCCTACACCGCCAACGTCGCCATGATGAGCGCCGGTTTCCTGTTGATGGGTTACCAGCTCACCGGCCTGATCGTCTCCCAGTAAGGAATTCCCCCATGTTCAATAGCAAAGCTCCAAGCCTCAACGAACTACCGAGCAGCCAGCAGCTGCTGCGCTCCACCGTAATCGCCCTGATCGCTGCCATCGTCCTGCTGGTTACCGTGGTAATGCCCTCGGAATACGCCGTAGACCCGACCGGCGTGGGCCGCATGCTGGGCCTGACCCAAATGGGCGAGATCAAGCAACAACTGGCCGAAGAAGCCGCCGCCGAGAACGCACCCCCGGTCGCGCAGGCGCCTGCGGTGGTTCAACCCAGCGCGCAGTCAGCCCCCGAGGTGGTGGTGGCCGAAGTTGCCCAGCCGTCCGCGCCCGTAGTGCCGGCAGCGCCGGAAGTGGCAGGCCTGAAGCACGAGATGAGCATTGAACTAGCTCCCGGCCAGGGCGCCGAAATCAAGCTGGAGATGCTCAAGGGCGCCAAGGTGAACTACTTCTGGACGGCCAATGGTGGCCAAGTCAACTACGACACCCACGGTGATCCCTACAACGCACCGCGTGACTTCTACCATGGCTACGGCAAGGGTCGTTTCACCCCGGAAGACAAGGGCGTATTGGAGGCAGCCTTCGACGGCAAGCACGGCTGGTTCTGGCGTAACCGCACTGATAAACCGGTAACCGTGACGCTGCGCACCGAGGGTGAGTACATCGCGATCAAGCGCGTGATCTGACGGTAAAGGGCTGTGCTGGTTTAGCGCAGCCCTCGCCGAAGTCCGCTTTTGGCCGATTCTGTTGAAAAAGTCGGCTTGCGAGAGAGCAGCTCATCAGCAGCTCAAAAAACGCTCGATTTCGGCGTTGCTACGTAAAAACCAAGGCAGCTCAGTCTTTTGAGGGCACCAGATTTCAACGTCGCTCACGCACTTTCATTGGTAAAAATCGCGACGGGACTTTTTCAACAGAATCGGCCGGTTTCTGCCGGCTGGCACTGGTCGCTTCGGGTTGACCTCGACCCTACGGATGAATCAGTTCGTCCCGCAGAATCTGGATCGTCCTAGGCGAATCAATCGAAACGCTCACATTACCGTGCTCCACGCGATTGATCTCGACAGTGATTCCATCACGCAGTAGTTGATAAAGGGCTTGTTCAGGATCGGCCACAGGGGCGACTGTAAGCACGACAGATTGGCCGACACGACGGGTCAGTAGGAGGTGGGACATGACGATACCCCTTCCTTGGTGGTGAACTAGCCTGAGCATAGTTGTTGACTCAGGAAACGCTCGCCTCCTTGTGCACGCGTACCGAGGCAATTTCCAATTCCTCGACCAGAACCTCCCGCTCATTTTGGCTGGTAATGCGTCCGATCAGTTCCCAGTGCTGATCCAGTTCTTCACTGATGGCCTGCATGCGCTCAATCATTCGCCGCGCTGAGGCTTGTAAAGCCTCGTCCCTGCACCTGAGTTGCTCGAACGCCATGGCTGTAACGGATGCGGTCATATGGGTCATGCTGCGGGCCATAAGCCCCAGCAGTTGGGTTAACTGCTCTTCCCTGGCAGACATAAGTTGCTCCTTTTGAGAGTGACTCTTAGCATAGCTGATTGACCTCCGGTACGAGTTATCCACCGCGTAAGACGAAAACCACAAGCAGGGTACTCCCCCACCTACCCCACCATGAGTCGCGGCGCACTCAGTTGTGCTGGGAACACTCCAACACTTTCGACGTAGCGCAGTGCTGATTGGCTGTCGCTCCAGCCCACGTACAGCATCAGCGCCTTGGTATCCCAGCCACTATGCGTAGCCCACGTGGCGAACCCTCTACGTAATGAGTGGCTGCTGTATAGCTCAGCGGACAACCCTGCCGATTGCAGCACGGTGCGCAAGATTGGAACGACACTGTTCGGATGTAGGCCTTCATTGCCCAGGTGACCCCAACGGTCGATACTGCGGAACACTGGTCCCCACGCTATGCCGGCCAGACTGATCCAATCGACGTATGCCTGTACCGGGCATAGCTTGGCTAGCGCTGGCGCTTTGAAGGTCTGGCCCTGACTGTCCCGATCACCTTTACTCCAAGGAAGAAATAACTGCATGCCCTCCCCGGCTCGCGCCTGGATGTGCTCTACCTTCAAGCGGCACAACTCATCACTGCGAAATGCCCGCCAGAAGCCGATCAGGATCAGCGTACGATCACGGCAACAGCGCAGCACCTTCGGCCAGTCATCTTCCGCTCTTGCCCTCTCCTCAGCCTGCTCCAACCACTGTACGCATTGCTCGAGCTGGCGCAGCTGCAGCGGCTCGGCCTGCTTTTCCTGACGTGGATGCAGGGTACGGATGCCCTTCAATACCTGGCGAACCAGCGGGGTCTTGGTCGGATCGGGGAAGCCCTGGCTGACATGCCACTGCGCCAGAGCTGCCAGACGTAGCTTCAGGGTGTTGCTGGACAGCGTGGCGGCGTGATCGACCAGGTAGCGCACGATGGCATCGCTGGTCGCCGGCAGAAAGCCGCCCCAAGACACCTCAAAGTGCTCGAGCGCTTGCTGGTAGCTTCGCCGTGTGTTGGCGCGAGTCCCGGCCTGCAGGTACCGCTCGATGTCTTGGCTCATCTAGGCGTATCCCCGATGGTGTACCGGTGAGCGACTACAAAACGTCGAAAATGGCGTCTCACCTTGGATAATTCGTGATTACCCAATTCTAGAATAGAAGCAGAACAAAAATAAAATTCTTGATAAAGTGCCATGTATCTACATAGTACATACCACAGAACGAAATTGTCAGGAGGCCCACTTATGGCCCGCGGTGGCGTCAACAAAGCTGTCGTGCAGAAAGCCAGGAATGACCTCCTAGCTCGCGGCATTTACCCCAGCATCGATGCGGTTCGCATCGAACTGGGTAACACCGGCTCCAAGAGCACGATCCACCGCTATCTGAAGGAGCTCGAGGCCGAGAGCGAGCCGACCTTGTCGGGGGATTCGCTGAGTGGACCGCTGACAAATTTGATGGGACAGTTGCTGGACCAACTGAAACAAGAGGCGCAGCAGTCCGTGGTCGAAGCCCACGAAACGCTGAGGCGCGAACGCTCGGCGGTACAGCAGCAGTCGGCCGTATTCGAGGCCCGAATGCGAGACCTCGAATCACAGAGTTCGAGCCTGGCGCAGCAGCTACAAGCAGCTCAGGAGCTGGCTCTTCGAGAACAGCAACAGCGGCAAGTTATCGAAATCGACAACGCTCGAATGGTTCAATCCCTTCGGGATCTGGAGGTGCGCGTCAAAGAGCGCGATGAGCGCATTCAGTCGCTTGAGGACATGCATCAGCACGCTCGTGACGGCATGGAGCATTACCGCCAAGCCAGCAAGGAACAGCGAGAACAGGAGCAGCGCCGCCACGACGCTCAGATCAGCCAGCTTCAGGCCGAGGTACGCCAGCTGCAACAAACGCTGATGATCAAGCAGGACGAGTTGACTCAGCTGAACCGTGACAATGCACGACTGGTCACCGAGGCGCGGCAGCATCAGAAGGATCAGCATGCACTGGAGCAGCTCCTCTCGCAGAGGGATCAGGCTTTGGTGAGCACTCAGAGCGCTCTAACCAGTATGGGGCGTACGAATGAAACGCTGGAGCAGCGATGTCAGGCCCTGCAGGGAGAGGTGGCTCAACTCGATGAGGCCCGCACGGTGCAAACAGAGCAAGTACAGACCCTGGAGCAACAGCTAGCCAAAGCTACTGCCCAATTGAAGGCGCTTGGACATTTGCCACCGCCAGTCCAAGAGCCGGCGTTTAAAAGAGTTAGTACAGGCGACTGCCCTAATCAGTCCTCGGCTAAGTGACAACTATTGGCCCGTAACAGGACATGAATGCCAACGAAAGACAAATTGCGAGAGATGCTCGCGGGCCAGGCAAGGGAATTTCAGCACGCCGGCGGTGAGGTAGTTCTTTATGCCTGGCAGCGTCCACCTTTGGCGAGAGAGATGGCGAATCGGCGTCTGAGCAAGGGGAACCGCACCATCCACCATGAGTTGAATGGGATCTATGGCCATCGCCGAATCAAAGCCGAGTTGGCAGCCATGGGGCATGCGTGTGGTGCCGCTGAGGCTGAGGGTGTTCTGTGACCGTAAGACAGCAATAATGGACGCGCATACCGGTCTGGGCCGTGGGCCAGGTGCAGCCGAGGATCGCACCTACAATCGACGCAGTCAGAGCTAAACTCAGATACGAGCATGCGTGCGCTGCGAGGTCATGCCGCTTTCACAACAGCGAGCGATCCAATAATGAGCCAGCCAGCCGAAGATATACCAAGGGCAAGTGATGCGGAACATTTCGCTTTGGACTTTCCTTACCGAAAGTCGGTGAAAATCCGACGCGACCTGAAGCACTTTGATCTTTGGTTGCAAGCAACCTACGAAATCACGATCGATAGGCCAATCCCTTTAGCCTTTATCTACAAAGACTTCTTTCTCAGCCACGTCGCGCTTTATCCATGCCCGGCGATGCCAGGGCGTTTACTATCAGCGAACCTGGAGAATAAATTGCTTGGGTCAGGGTTACTAAATGCTGATGAGCTTAGTTGTCAGCAAGTAGCCTCGATGGTTTTATCCGTCATCCGGTGGCAACACCATCGATACAAAGCAATAGATGCTCACAAACTACTGCACGAGTTGCTCCCTTTTTACCGACAGTTCCGATGGGTGACGCGCAACAAAGTGTTCACTTATAAATCGGCACAAGAGTCTGCAAGAGTTCTAAACGTCTTCCGGCGCCATTTGGCGCAAAGCCCTCAAGCCGAGCGCGACCTTGCCTTAATCTTACTGACCTGGGGATATGACTTTAGCCCATCCGAGCTTGTCCAGTTGAGCTTTGATAGCATTCAAATAAATCGCAGACCTCTAGAGTGGATGTATCACCGCGCCAACGGCAAAGTGAAGCTGGATCATATGACAGCTGTAAGCACCTTTACCCTCCTTTGCGAAAATGCTGACTTGATGGATTTACAATCCCACTGGCTTATGAATCGCAGGGATGGGGCGCACTGGCGTGCCCTAACCGAAAATGAGGTTGAGATAATCCTGGAGCGCCATTATCGATATGCGGGCGGTTTATATGGATTTGAGCATTACTACGTCCCCGAAGGGCCATCAACACCCGACCTCTTGCCCCAAGAGGAAGCGGCATTTACCAAGGCGTTAAAAAGGTTCACCAAGGACCTGTTTGCTGGTCAGAATTCGACTGAAGAGGAGGATGAAGATGATGACTGGGATGCAGCCGTCCGAAAAATATCACTACAGCGAAGCTCAGCGGACGAAGGACCACCGGTGAATGACGAGCAAGTTGATTGGGATACGGTCATCAAGAATAAAAGTTCAAGCGTTGATTAGACGGAAAACCTTTTGCAAACTCTGGCCATGAAGAGACCTTGCCTCGGCAGATGGTAATCCTGAGTGACTTTCATTACGATCCGTATTCCATGAATGAGCCGATATAAATGTCATGCTCGGTGGACGACCACTCTGTTCACTGAAAACTACAGCCCAACATACGGGGTGCAAAATTCGTCGATATGGAACATCGGTGCAGTCCGGCGCATCTACGCCTTGGGTCAACAACTGTCTCTGCTCCATCTGCCGTTTGAGTAGAGTGACAACTTCACAGCCCAGCATTTGTCGAAGCAACCAGCGCTCGGCTTCAGGACTTGTCTGCCGGAACAGGCTATGCCTTTTCTTCTCCGCTATCCATGCAGCCATTTTCACCCTGCTGCTATGCGCCGAACGCAGTAATTCACATGGCACTTTAGCCTGGCGCCAATAGCATAACCAATCAATGTAAGCGAGCACAGTATAATAGTTAGCAGGCAGTAAAACCCCCTGAACGTCACGCCACAATAGCTCTAAAGATTTGTCAGTTAAACGAATTTCAGCCAAATGGTTTTTCTTGATATTTCTGAAAATCGACTTCGAAATACTAACCAACTCATTGATTAGGATTTCACTCTCCACCCCTACTTCCTCTTGATTTGCCCTAGAGAAGCGCGAGAATGTAGGGTACTGGCGCAGCGCAGATTGGAATGAATGATCACAGGCCATTACTTGCAGATTAGAAAATAGGTCTGCCTCCACTCGCGTAAACTGCTGAACGGAATGCGACAGCTGCAATACATTATCGCAATGAAGATCTGCTGGGCCGACGATATCGAACACAAGGTGCTTGTTCTCGCCACCCAGCATCCTATGGAACTGCCGCAAGCGCTGCATACCATGAGCGCTGATGAACCGTAACGATTGAGGATCACGCCCACATCCAAGCTGGCGACCGCAGCGCCAACAGCCATAGGGATGCTTGAATAAGGCAGCATTAAACTTGTAACTCACAAGTGCAGCGCAGTGCGGGCAATGATTAAGCAAGTCAACAGAGTGTACTGGGCATGCCTCAATGAGCTGATATTGAAATAGCGTGTAATGCCGGCCTTGCGACAAACAAATGGGGCAATATCGAAGCTCAGAAGCCACATGTCTTTCAGGGTCAATAAAAGTTGGCGAAAGAAATAAAGACTTGGCCTGCGTCAGGCTCAGGCCAAATAAGCCTTGTAGGCCAGTCACTCCCAAAGACTCAACATAAGCTAAATGCCTGCAATGTCTATTGCCGGATATTTGAGGGTTACAATGTTGTTTGATGATTTCAATCAGAGCCCCGCCAGCAACAACGTTGAACAATCCAAACCTGGAAAGAATTGAATAAACTGACTCGTATGGAATATATCGCGGCCTTATCCCGCTGTATCTCTGTTTAGAACGCAACAGCTCGTCACGCAGAGTAATGATCATGTCTAGGCTAACGTATTTGCTATTTTAGAGTTGCGGGTGGCAACCGCGAACCAGGACTCTTCAATGAGCGACATACAGACCGCCGGAGAAAGCGAGAAACTCGCGCTATCACTCTCGCAGTATTCAGTCAGGAGGATTTCAATGGTTTTCGTAAAATACTTCATCGGAATCTCCATGTCAGCCTTGATCCCTAGCCCCTTGTAGGACTCTTTGAATGCATCCCAGAGCATATCTCCATAATCTTGCAGTCGAAGTCCGGCGGCAAACGCTTCAGGGAAGAAGAAGCGCGTATAGGGCCAATTACTTCCTTCCGGAAAGACGGCGCTATCATAATAGCCAAGGCACTCTACGAAATCCTCTTTGTCACGAATTCCCCGAAATGAGTGTTCATACAGAAGGAACCGATTAACTATGGCCTCCCCCTCTTCACCAGCTTTTAGCAAAGTTTCTTTATGGCCTAGCAACTGACTCTGCCCCACCAAGATAGGCAACAACGTAACACTTTTCTCCATTAGGGCATTGTATAGATCTTTGATCCAGTCATAGTGAATCGGCAGCAATCTTGATGCTTCATCAATGAATAAAATAAAAACCCTACGGGGATCATTAAACGCTGCATCAATAATAAAATTCTTTAATCTGGATTTTTTGATGCTAATGCTGCAATGATCTTCCCATTTGGCATGCCCAACGACCTCCAGCAAAGAGGTATAGAAGCCGCCCTTACTGGGCGACAGATCGCGCTCAGCGAAGAATATAGCCACTGGAATACTTGGAAAATCAATACTTAAACATTGCCTGCAGTACAGCATTGCTCGCGTTTTACCGTAGCGGACGCGCCCATAAATAACCAACCCTGAGTCGAGTCGCTTAATGGCTTTCAGTACCATCGCATAGGTTTCACCGATGGAATAAGTAGGAATTAAATAAGTCTTACTACTTACTGGATGTTCTTCAATTCGGATTGGCCGTATATCTTTGATATCCATACTCCATCCTCTCAGAGCGTGAAGACCTTGGTCAACTTGACACGCTGATGATTAAGTCTCTCTGGCGTATCACCGTCACGGCCCTTAACTGAAGATGGATCTTCACTAACACGCCCCGTTTCCTTGTATAAGGTGGTGGCGACTCTTCGCGAAGTGTCACCAGTAGCCAATTTTAAACGCCGAAAAGCCTCAGTTGGTGTTTCATTACGTGCAAATTGAAATTGCCCCTGCTTCGTAGCCTTCCATAACTCGCTTCGAACTTTGAGACTGTGCGGTTGTAAGTACCAAGGGTGGGGGGCTCTTAGAACTCCCACAAAGGTGCCGTCTTCATCTAATAGCCGAAGAAATGAAACGTCTTCACGTGAATACTCTACAAACATGTGCCTGCCAACGGAGTCACTTCTAAGGACGTCAGGGTTTTTATACTTTAGATATGCAAAGTTAACGTAAGCACCACCGTATTTTGATGAGGTTCGAACGACCACCGATTCCCGAGCCATTGAAAATAAGGTCGGATCCCTGAGAGCGTCAGGCAATGTGTTGGGTGGAAGAGAGTTCTGAGCGCCACAAAGACAGAACACCCCCAGTGGTGAATGACCTTGCAACGACGAGTGGGGCCGACCATTGTAGTCAGAGATCAAAATATCAATGGTACTTTTTAGCTCTTCTAGTGTAAGCAGTAGCTTCAGCGGGTTCTTCGACTTGGGAGATAAGCGTTCAATTATTTTATCTCGACTATCACTGCCGGTCGTGCCAATAATCCTATGCGAATAATGCTGCACAACAAACAAAAAGAATCGCTCAATAATGGCTCGATCATTAGGTGTATGAGGGCGGCCAAACTCAGCAACACACCCTACTCGATCATGAAGAACTCGGACAACATTCGTGGCCTTATGGGCCCAAGCATTATCAAGCTTGAGAGTTGACCAAGTTTCCCAAGCGTAGCCGTGCTCACTTGGGAACCCTCCTGCGGTCGAATAATGAACATTTGGCGTGATCAGGGGCTGCTTTTGATGAGGTGTTAAGCTGTTGAATATAGCTTTTAAAAGATCAATCTGGTCGTACGTATGGCCTAAAGCAATGGAGTATCCCAGTACACAGCGCGAAAAGACATCAATGAGTAGTATTAGCCAAACTCTTAAGATTTCGTATCTGATTGGCTGTCCGAAACTGTCTAATTCTTCAATGACCAATCGGATGTCGAGCATGTGGCCGTCAGTCTCTACCTGCTGCAGAATATCGGTAGGAGGCACATTGTAATTTATGTCAGAGGCATTCCTTTCTTTTTCATCTAGCGCCTTCAACTCTTTGCTCTTCGACCTTAGATGTTCTCTCAAGGCTGAGCGGGCGAGTGTCTTTCGGTTGAATGGATATTGATCATTACTGATCGACAATGATGTGCAATGCACTAAGAATGCATTATGTATAACGTCGAAGCTAACGCCACCTTGGCTCCTTGGCTTATAATTTCGAGCGATTTTTTCCAGCCAGGACTTTATTTCAGGATGATCAGCTATTAGTTTGCTAAATGCCCCGGCATCTCCTTGAGTCACTCCATCATTCGAATAGCCTAGATCTTTCTCACGATTATATTTTTTCTCGCCAATGCGCCTATATGGTATGGCTCCTTTGAAGCCAATAACCACTCCATCCGTATCCAATGCAAGACATCTATTAATGGATCTGTACAGTGTTGCTCGCGAAAGACCATACGCATCTTCTATCTCGCGCAGGGTGGCTCCATTCTTTAGATAAGCTCTAATTGCTTTAATTCTGTTATCTGTTGCCTCTCTTATATCCTCGGCAATAAGATCAACATCTATACACCTCCACGCATCACATGAATTCCCAGCAGCAAGGAACTCACGGCGAGAAAAGCGAGTGGAGTCATTCATGTCTCACCCGGATGACATCTAGCTGAGTTAATCCACTGATTCTTTTGCATCGAACATCAAATAGCCCTACCCTGCCCCGCCTGACAAGCTCAAACAGCAGCGCCGCTGCGCCTTCGCCATATCTAGCCTGCAAGTCATTAACTGAGTTGCTTATTGCTCCCTTGCTTCGATCAATCGAATGAAATGCAAATTCAACATTCTTCTCAGTGAAGATCTCTCTATATTTGTTAATATACGACAACATGCAAAGCAAATTTTCTGCGTACGTCTGCTCTTCACTCAGGCATTTAGCCCCTAAGAATTCAGCTTTGATATCGCAGCTATCGCAATACTCGATTATCTCAGCTTCAGTATTTTCGGTGACTTCACGCCTGGAAAAGATAAAATGTAAAACGCCATGCATTTCGTACTGAATTGCAACTGATACTTTTTTGCTCTCCAAATTTAAAGTAGCCTGATTTACAAGCACTTCTGTGGCAAAGGGATTAAACTCTAGCCCAGCCCAGCGCCAGAAGCTCGGTCGACAGTAAAGCCTTACCTGGGTATTCTGCTTAGGGCTGTATGCCAGAAACTCAGGCGCGCCCGCCGGCCTACCCCTTGCTTCCAATGTAATAAAGGCTGCCATTTGTATGGCCTCTCAGCTTGTGCACTATAATTCCCTGGCAAATTAGCAGCTTACAAAAGTTTCATATTTGCAGAGCGAGCGTTAAAGTTTCAAATTCTCAAGAATTATGGTGGGAAATTCTGCGCAACTCAGAATCTTTGGAGATAAGAAGCAGATTGGTAATAATTAATTGAATTGAAAATCGCCAAAGGCTATTCAGTCAAAGTCGCTTTTAGCGACTGGGGGAAAAGTTTCAAATTAATTTGTTTTCACTATTACGGAGTCGCAAGTATGACAGATGGTTCGCATCAGGCACGTAAAGCGATCCCCCGCTCTTTGGGAGATCCTCATGCCTGATGAGCGAATCCTTAGCTAAAGGCGCAATTACAGGTGGTAATCGCCTGCGGCCTCCGGCTGATATAGCACTTTCCTGATCTCGATCCGGCGAGTCCGATCAGACACTCGCCAGTCGATGGCGTCTCCCTCCCGATAGCCCAGGATGGCGGCGCCGATGTCGGAACACACGGAATGCTTGCCGGCGCTGCTGTCCGCGTCTTTAGGATAGACCAAGGCCACTTCGATCTCTTCGTCATCCAGCTGCAACAAGGCCCTGGAGTTCATCGTGACGACATTGCACGCCACCTGTTGCGGCTTGACTACGATGGCCCGCTCAAGCTCATGTTCGAGTTCAACAATGGCCGGGCCTTGCTCGAGCGCGATCAGACATTCGAGCCTGGCCTTGTCGATTTCAGTGATATAGATCCCCGTGGAGTCGCCAACGGCACCTGCGCGCAGTAACTGGAAATAGCGCCCCGCCGTCATGGCAAATGACTTCAATGTCGGCGTTTCGCTCTCAAGCAGAAAACCGCTGCGTCGAAAGGCTTTCAGCGAGCGTGTGTTGTCCGGATGGATCTTGGCGATGAGCTTCTCTGCCCGGATGTCGAGGAAAGCCAGTTTCATGCCTTCACGGATCGTACGGGCGCCAAGGTTTTGCCCCCATTTGTTGCTGTCTCCGATGGCCAGGACTATCTCGCACTCCCGGCCGGTCTTGATCAAACGGACAAAGCCCACCGGGGCGTCCTGCCGGTCGTAGGCCATGAAGAATCGGCCGCCCCGGTTGAACAGATGGGTCAGGATCGGCAATTGAGTTCGTTCGATGGCTTGCTCTATGGAGCGGGAAACATTACGCGAATCGCTCAGGTAGCAGGTGACGCGCTCATCCTGCAACCACTCCATCAGCGTCAGCGCGTGTACCCGAGTAATTTCAGGGCACAGCGAAATGAAAGGCTTGTTCATCTTCACCACACACTTATATGTAAAGAATGAAAGCCCTTCATGGCTATGGCCATGACGGTTCTTTCGGCAACCGGCTACTTTAAGCCATAACGCGAGTAATGCCGAACCGCCAAAGCAGTCCTCCACGGGTTGAGCCACCCTCTCCTGCAGTTGTCGCTACAACTGCGTGCGTATGATTCTTTCGAATTCAACACTGCGGCTGCTGTGCTCCTGCAACTGCTGCCGAAACTGCGGTGACAGCTGCTCCGCGAGCACTTGCTCGAAACCGTGGCGAATTTGTTTTTCGGTGCGCAGCGCCGCGCGCAAACGGGCGCGGCCGCGCTCAGGTAACAGCGAGGTGGTCACGCTGTTCCAGGCATGGCGAAGCATGCCGAACAGACTTGGATGCTGTGTCGGTCGGCCGCCATAGGTAACGATCTGATTGTGCAGGCAGGCCATCAGCGCCGAGCACTGCTGTTCGCGCTCGCGAAATAACCGCTGCTGCTCGGATGTACTCGCGCTGCCTGCAAGCCGTCGATAGCTCAAGCTGGCGTCGTGGCACGTCATCAGAAGATGGTTGAGCTGGGCAATGGTCTTGTCCAACGTAGGCATGCGCTACGCCTCCCCTGCGCGCTCGGATGCACAGAACTGACACCGGGTGCGCGCAGTGTTGCGGCACCCGGTAGACGGATCAGCTCTTGGCACGAGCCACGTCACGCATCGCTCTGACTTCATCGTGATTGCGCAGCACGCCTTGGTACTGACGCTCCACCATGCTGCGGATTTCTGGAGGCAGATTCTTGGTCAGCGCTTCGCTGTAGCGCTCCTTGGCCACGTCTTCGCCGCGCTCGGCTTCGTTGAGAATGGCCTCTTCGTCCTTGCCGGTGACCAGTGATTTCAGGTCGACCCAGCGGCGGTGCAGGTCTGCCCCCACGCTGGTGCTGTCCTCTGGCTCGCCGCCCAATTCCAGGACGGTCCGTTGCAGTTCTTCCGCCGCTTCGGCGCATTGCCGCGAGCGTTGCGAGAAGAGCTGCTTCATGTCGGGTCGCTTGACGTCTTCGGCGCAGACCTTGAAGCCTGCCTCGCCGTCCTTGCAGGTTTCGATCAGCTTGTTGAGGGTGCGTACCAGGTCTTTACGATCATCGGTGAGATCCATATGTTGTCTCCGGGCCGGCTAAACGGCCATTGCTGGGTGGTATGTCCCCTAGCGGGGCGTACATGGATTCCGACGTGCGGGCTGCGCTGATCGTTCAGGGAAAATTCCAAGCGGCAGGCTGAGCCGGCTTCAGGTATGCACGCACCAGTTGACTGCCTCGGCCGGCATGCCGAGGCAGTCTTCACGGTGAATCACACCGGCTGCCAGTGCCTCGGAGGCGTTGAGAATGCGCGGTGCAGACATCAGGCATTCGAGCACGTTGAGGGGCGCTTCGGCGCCAGCGGTGCACTCGGCGACGATGCTGGCGTAAAGCTGCAGATCGTAGTCCAGGCTCATCGCGTATTCGGACATGCGCGCGTGATCCACGGCGCCGTTGACCGTCCAGTGAAAGGGATGAAACAGGAACTTGCTATGCGGGCAGGCCGTGCGTGTTTCGCCGGCAAGAAAGATGATGTTGCCCATGGATTCGACAGTGCCGAGGTTGTGCGTCTTCACGGGCACCGGGAGCGAGATGAGGAAGTTGTAGAGGGAGAAGCCATAGCTGCACTCCCCGCCCATGGTGGCGATCTTCAGCACCAGCTCATCGGCGCCCTGATGGATGGCCTGGCTGCATTTGTCGATCAACTGACCGCAGGTGTAGGAGTTGATCGGTGCGGTGAAATGCACGACGTGGGTTCTCATGACGGTCTCCTCTGCAATGAAATGCCTTTGCGCGGCCTTCTTTTGCAGTGAGTGAAAACGCACGGGAGGGTTTCAATTTTCTGCGCCTCGCTGGCCGTGCGGATCATCACAAGCCCGGCAAAAAGCTTGAACGCAAACCAGCCAGTGGAACTCTGTCTATTTCAGGGGAGCTTTGTCAGGGGCCGTTTCGTGACCTGGCAGGCGCAATTGCGCCAATCGAACGAGCATCTTGCTTCCCCAGGGCCGCCGCACCGTCTCCTCCTTCTCCTTGCGGCGGTTCCTTCTTTTCTGACTGGAGACGATCCTGGCCCGCTCTGGAGAGTGGCCGAACTCAGACACCATCAGGCAGTCACAACGTCGTGGCCTGCCCCACCAGGGCCACGTGCTCGCAACGAACGGACGCATGGGAGAGCATCGATGCCACTGCTCAAACTGCTGCATTTCATGGCGCTGATCGGCTGGTGCGGCGCGCTGCTGTACCTGCCCGCGATGATCGCTGCCGGCAGGCGCAGCAGCGACGAGCTGTTCTATCGCGACCATGCCCACCTCACCCGCACCGTCTTCAACCTGATCGCCACGCCAGCCGCTCTGCTGGCCATTGGTTCGGGCACCGCGCTGTTTTTACGTGAGTCGATTTTCGACCCATGGTTGATCGTCAAGCTCACCACGGTCGCGGGGATGGTGCTCTGTCACGCCCTGTGCGGCGTGCTGATCCTGCGTATCGAACGTGCCGCCGAACCTGCGCTGCGCCGCGACTGCCTGTTGATCGCTTTGCTGCTGAGCGCCCTGATCGGCGCCACGCTGTGGCTGGTGCTGGCCAAACCCTTCTGATCATGGAGTATTCGAGAATATGCCCGGCCTGCCCCGCTCTCTCTACCGTCCAGTAGCTGGCAAGCCGGAGCCGATTGGTTCAGCGTGTATCGACGCCCACGCCGTGCTCGTACACCAGGCGCCCGCCCAGATAAGCAGCCAGGCCAATCAGCGCTGCGGTCAGCAGCGACAGGTACAGGCCCCAGCGCTCCATGCCCTGCTCCGGCCCCGCGTAGCGCAGCAGCCAGTTCAGCGATGCCAACGACAGCATCATCACCGCGATGATGGCGTGGCACCAGGCGGTGATCTTGCGCCGGATGCTGCCAACCGTAAGCAGATCGACCAGCCCCGCCATGCTCGCCACCCAGCCACCGAAGGCGCCGACGCCCGCCAGCCAGAGACTGGCACGTGCCCAGAACGGATCGGCCAGCAGCAGATAGGCGATATCGGTCGCCACCAGGCCCAGCAGCGCGGCTACCGGAAAGTGGATCATCATCGGGTGCAGCGGATGCCCGGCGATGGCGGCGCGACTGACGATAACTTCCTTTATTTCGGCCATCCCGGCCTCCCTGTACAGGTGAATGATGAGGTGAAACGGGCGCGTCATTGGCTGACGCCCTGTTTCAAGTTGACCACGCTGACGCTGGCAGTTCCGTTTCTCGTTGCCTGCGAGGGGCCGCAATCGGCGCTCGATCCGGCCGGACCGATGGCGCGCGAGGTGGCAATGCTGTGGTGGGCAATGTGCGCCTTCGCCACCTTGGTGCTGATCGTGGTGACGGCCCTGTGGGTGCATGCCATGCGACGCAACAGCCCACAGATGGACGCCGCACGGGCACGCCAGCTGACGCTGCGCTGGCTGGTCGGTGGCGGGCTGTTGTTGCCGACCTTGAGCGTGCTGCTCCTGTTGCTGTTCGGCATACCCATCGGCCATCGCATGCTGCCCTTGCCGCTGGCGGGCGAGCAGCCCATGCGTATCGAGGTGGTCGGTCATCAATGGTGGTGGGAGGTGCGCTACCCGGACAGCGGCGTGGTTACCGCCAATCAGCTGCATCTGCCGGTCGGTCGGCCGGTGGACCTCGACGTCAGTAGCGCCGACGTCATCCATTCCTTCTGGGTGCCTCGCCTGGGCGGCAAGATCGACATGATCCCCGGCCGGGACAATCGTATCCGCCTGCAGGCCGACCAGGCCGGTATCTTTCGCGGCCAGTGCTCGGAGTTCTGCGGCACCCAGCACACGCACATGATTCTCGATGTGCAGGCTCACGAGGAGGAAGAATTCGCCAGCTGGCTGCAGGCACGCCGCGAACAACAGGTCAGCGCCCTGCCCGGCCCTGCTGGCGACGTGTTCGCCGCGCGTTGCGGTCAGTGTCATCGCGTGGCGGGCGTCAGCGAAGGCAATCGCGCGCCGGACCTGAGCGATGTCGGCGCGCGATCAGTGCTCGGCGCCGGCGTGCTGAGCAATGAACCGGGCGCGCTATTGCGCTGGCTGCAGGAGCACCAGCGGCTCAAACCCGGCAACGCCATGCCGCTGCACGACGATCTCGACCCCGAGCACCTCAGCACCATCGCCGATTGGCTGGAGACCCTGCGCCCGTGACTACGCCAAGCAACGAACAGGTTGCCGCCCAGGAACAACTGCACGATCAGTTCAACGACGTATGGGGTAACCCGCGCGGCTGGAAGTCGCTGACCATCGTCAATCACACCACCGTCGGCATTCGCTTCATGCTCACCGGGCTCGGGTTCTTCCTGTTCGGTGGCCTGCTGGCGATGCTGGTGCGCACGCAGTTGGCGATACCCGGCTACGACTTTCTCGAGCCGGACGTTTACAACCAGGTCTTCACCATGCATGGCACGGTGATGATGTTTCTCTTCGCCGTACCGATGATGGAAGGCCTGGCGGTCTACCTGATTCCGAAGATGCTCGGCGCACGTGACCTGGTGTTTCCGCGCCTGTCGGCGCTGGGCTACTGGTGTTACCTGTTCGGTGGGTTGATCCTGTGCGCCAGTCTGCTGCTGGGTATCGCGCCCAAGGCCGGCTGGTTCATGTACACGCCGCTGTCCAGCGCCGTGCATACACCGGGGCCGAACTCGGATTTCTGGCTGATCGGCATCACCTTCGTGGAGATCTCGGCGGTGTCGGCCGGTGTCGAGCTGGTGGTATCGATCCTGCGCACCCGCGCCGAAGGCATGTCGCTGAACAAGATGCCGATCTATGCCTGGTACATCCTGGTGATGGCCATGATGATCGTGGTCGGCTTCCCGCCGCTGATCCTCGGCAGCATCCTGCTGGAACTCGAACGCGCAGTCGGCCTGCCTTTCTTCGAGGTAGCGCGCGGCGGTGACCCGATTCTCTGGCAGCACCTGTTCTGGCTGTTCGGCCATCCCGAGGTATACATCATCTTCCTGCCGGCGGCTGGCATCGTCTCGACCCTGTTGCCGGTGTTCTGCCAGCGCCCGCTGGTGGGCTACCGCTGGGTGGTGCTGGCGATCCTCACCACCGGGTTCATCAGCTTCGGCCTGTGGGTGCACCACATGTTCACCGTGGGTATTCCGCAGTTGGCGCAGGCGTTCTTCTCCGCGGCGAGCATGCTGGTGGCGATACCGACCGGCATCCAGGTGTTCGCCTGGATAGCCACGTTGTGGGTCGGCCGGCCGTTGTATCACGTGCCGATGCTGTGGCTGGTGGGTTTTCTGGTGATCTTCGTCTGCGGCGGGCTGACCGGCGTGATGCTGGCGTTGGTGCCCTTCGACTGGCAGGTGCATGACACCCACTTCGTGGTGGCGCACATGCACTACGTACTAGTGGGCGGTATGTTCTTCCCGCTGCTGGCCGGCATCTATTACTGGCTGCCGCATTTTTCCGGACGCATGCCGTCGGTACGTCTCGGCAAATGGGGCTTCTGGCTGGTGTTCATCGGCTTCAACCTGACCTTCCTGATCATGCACTGGACCGGCCTGATGGGCATGCCGCGGCGCATCTACACCTACCAATCCGGCCTCGGCTGGGACCTGCCCAACCTGATCTCGTCGATCGGCAGTTTCATCATGGCCATCGGTATCGCCACGGTGCTGCTGGATATCGTTCTGCACTTTCGCTTCGGCCAGAAAGCCACTAAGAACCCCTGGAACGCGGACACACTGGAATGGAGCACCCATCTGCCACCGAGTCCCTTCAACTTCGTCAGCCTGCCGCCGGTGCGCACCCGCCACCCGATGTGGGAGCTGCCAGACCTGGAAGAGCGCATCGACCGAGGGGAGTTCGCCCTGACCGTGATCGACCATGGCCGGCGGGAAACCTGGGGTATCGAGCCGCTGACCGGCAAGGTGCGCGAGATCATCCACCTGCCGGGCAACAGCTGGCTGCCGTTCGCGGCGGCGGCATTCATCGCCATCACCTGCCTGGGCCTGCTGAGCAAGTTCTATTGGGTCGCCCTGGCGGCCAGCATCGTCGCTGTGCTGGTGCTGCTGCGCTGGAGCTGGGAGAACGGCGCACACCCGCTGGCGGCGCCGGATGCGCGAGTGCAGCCTGGCGAGCCGCCACTGCACTCGCGCACCTGTGATGGCCCTGGCTTGTGGGGCATGGGCGTGACGCTACTGGCCAACGGTGCCCTGTACCTGTCGCTGCTGTTCGGCTGGTTCTATCTGTGGACGGTCTCGCCGAACTGGCTGGTGCCGGACGATGCGGTCATCGATCAGCGCTTGCTGCTGGCCAGCGCCGTATTGCTGAGCATTGCCGTGCTCTGGCAGCGGCCAGTCTTGCGCCGTTTGCGTCAGGGCCAGGGTGAACCTGCTGCCTTGATCACCTGTTTTGTCGGAGCTGCGCTGCTGGGCGCATTGCACGCCGGCTTGCTGCTCTGGGCCCTGCTGGCTGGAGAGCTGGCGCCGCGCGCCACTGCGCATGATGCGGTGATCGTGGTGATGCTCGTCTACAGCCTGGTGCATGGGGTACTGGCCAGCATTCTCAGCGCGTTGCAGGCGCTGCGCGTGCACTACGGCTATGTGTGCAAGCGCACGCCCTACGAGCCCTTGGTGGTCGAGCAATTCTGGCAATACAGCCTGGCCGTGATGTGGATCAGCTACTGCAGCGTGGTGCTGTTCCCACCCACCTTCGGAGGTGTGTGATGCAGCCGTTACGCTCCCCCTACAACCCGATCCATATCCCCCTCGGGCTGGTGCTCTGGAGTATCTGGTTCGTCGTGCTGTACGGCGGATTGTCGGTTGGTTGCGCACTGGCGCCTCCTGATCCCGCGCAGGGGCAATGGACCTGGCTGAACGGTCTGCTCGCTCTGCTGAGTCTGTTCACCATGGCGGCCCTGCTGGGTTTGGCCTGGCGGTTTCAGCGCGCCGCCAGGGACGAGCGTGAAGGCCCGCCTGCGCGCTTCGTGGCTCGCCTCGCTGCGGGCGTGAACCTGATCGGCGCCATCGCCACCGTCTTCGTCGCCCTGCCAACGCTGAGCCTGCCGCCATGCCTGTGATCGTCCTCGCCCTCCTCCTCTTGCCTGGCACAGCCGCCGCACATGGTCTGCTCGACGGCCATCTGCATCTGAACGAGCGCGTACCGCTGCTACTCAGCGCTCTGCTGCTCGGCGCGGCCTGGTTGCTGTACATCCTGGGTTGCCGCAAGGTACGCCCGCACGGGCGAGAAGCGTTGTGGATGCATCTGGCCATGGTCCTCACGCTGCTTGCCGTATTCGGCCCCATCGATGACTGGGCAGAGACCAGCACCAGCCTGCACATGGTCCAGCACATGCTGTTCATGATCGTCATCGCGCCGCTCTGGGCGCTGGCCCGACCGTTGCCGCAATGGCGAGCGCAGCTCGGTGGTTGGATGGCGCCGGTGTCCAACGCCATTCTGCGCAGCGGTCGTTATCCGGTGGCACTGGCCATGCTGCACGGCGCGATGATCTGGGTCTGGCACACCCCCAGCCTGTACATGCTGGCGCTGGACAACACCTGGTGGCACGCCATCGAACATGCCTGCTTCCTGTTCAGCGCCTGGCTGTTCTGGTGGTCGTGCCTGCGCTCCAATCCACGGCAGGTGCCACACGCACTGATGGCCATTCTCCTGACGCTGATGCACACCGGCCTGCTCGGCGCCCTGCTCACCTTCGGCAACACCACGTTCTATGGCGAGTCCCGCGACCTGGCCGACCAGCAACTGGCAGGCTTGTTGATGTGGGTGCCAGGCAGCCTGGTCTACCTCGCTGCTGCCGGCTGGATCAGCTGGCGGTGGCTGACACGGATCTGGCGTCGGCAGGCACGAGAAGGTGCGGAGAACTCCCTGTAGCGCAGATTTCAGGCGCGCCAACCTCTTGTACAACTTATATTCAGGTTTTTCGCTGATGGTCAGCGCTTCGCGGAAACCATGATGCAGATTTGGTTCAGAGTATTTTTTCTGTCGGTGCGAAGCAGTTGGCTTATTCCCGGCCGCAAGGTGCTGTGCTCAAACAATAAAGTCTTGAGTGCGGAAACCGAGTCGCGAACATCTTCCTGCAATCAACTTTGCCAAGATCACTTTGTATAAGTCCGGTAGATGATGTCACTTTGAGTTTTCTTTTTACCAATCGTCCCAAGCGTTGGTATGCATTGAATACATGGTTATGTTTGATGAGTGCTATCAAGGAGAAGCTCATGAAACACGACCTGGAAAGTATCAGATCAGCGTTATCCATTTACCAAGTTGAAATGACACCGAGACCGGACGGCAGCGTTGTGCTTACCGTTTCGCATGAAGAACGTCAGCTCGTTCGCGTTCTCGATGGAAGTTGTTCGACGCAAGAATTCATTCGCCTGATTCATTTCGACATGGCTCTGAACGAAGATGCCGAGTCAGTCAATGAGGCGGTCAAATACTGCAGCACCACCCAATTACCCACCTACTCGCGCGAGCCGCTTTTCCGCACGCGCTCCTCTCGCTTATGGGCCATGAGAAAGCTCGAAAAGAAATGAGGAGATACGCCAGTGCTCAGACGCAACGATTCAAGGACGGCTCGAAATAAGTCGGAAGATCTGTTGGGAAGAATCAGGCGGCATATGCCCTATCGGCACCAGTTGATGTACGAGTGGCCCTACGTGGCCGGCTCTACATGCCTGGTGCTGCTGCTGGTCTGGCAGCCCTTTCAACCGTCTGCATTGGCGGTGATGCTGTCCCAGCCTCAACCGAAGCCCCAGGCGATGCAGCGCTCTTTGCAGGAGATCGACTCGAACTGCTATCAGGTTCACAGCGAAGCCCTGAACGATCGGCACTGCGAAGACTGCAGCAAAGACACCGCCGCCGCTGTGCGGCCTGATGCAGAGTTAGAGTTCAGCCGCTCTATTCTGACCTGCACGGACATACGCCGTGACTCGTTGCACGACAGCGACACGGACAGACCCGACAACATGATGATCGAAGTGATCAAGTCCAATCACTCCTTCTAGCCGTCCTTGACGCCCTCGGCTGGTATTTCCGGCCTTTATCCTGCCTTCACTGTTTTCGCATCCCGATTATCTGAGCGAATAATCGGGGTGGCTGTCGACATGCATGGACCTTATTGAAAGGAGGCATGACATGCCGGATTCAGTCATTTACTTTTTCATTACAATTGCGGCCGTTATCGTTCTGCTACACCTGTGGGCGGTTATCAGTGTATTTCGTAGCGACAAGCATGTCGGGACGAAAACCCTTTGGGCTTTGCTTATCTGGATATTCCCGATTCTTGGGCTGGTTATCTGGGGTATTGCCGGCCCACGCGGTCATGGTGACGGGCCAACTTCCCCGGAGCACAGCAAATGATCGAAATGGTCTTTTTTAATGCGTATAGGAAGTTACCCGGCGCAGGAGTGCCAGCAAAGTAAAACCACCATTTATTGGCGTTCGTGATTATTTTCTACAGTATTTGTACAGCGAGGCATCAACATGTCAGAAGCGTATAACTATCTCGATCACATTACCGCTTACAGCAGTTGTGCCAATGCCTGCGAGCACTGTGCCTCGGCCTGCCTTAGCGAGGGCAATGCCGGGCATTATCGCTGCGTCGAGCTATGCCGTGATTGCGCCGACCTGTGCCGTCTGACGGCAACGCTGATGCTGCGCAACAGCCCCTACGTCGCGGTGGCCAGCCAGCTGTGCAGGATCGCCTGCCTGGCCTGCGCCGAGGAATGCGTGCAGCACGTCAGCGAGCATTGTCAGGAGTGCGCGCGAACCTGCCAGGTGTGCGCAGAAGAGCCGTTACTGGAGTCAGCATGAAATCGGACAAAACCATGAGAACGCCAGTGGCGCGTTCCAGCGAGGCGCTACTGGACGACCCCGGTAACGAAGACCCCGGCTCGCAGCTCGAAGCGCCAGTGCCGCTGCGCCCATCGACCAGGACGCAGCGCAAGAAAAGACCCCGGCCCAGCGACGAAAAACCGTGCTAGGCCGGGCGTCGGTTCAGGCAGGAATGCTCTTGGCGCGCATCTCCCGTGCCCAGATACGGTGTTGCTTCAGCGCAGTCTCGAAACGCATGTACAGCGGATCGAAGCTATCGCCGCACAGCATGCCATCGTCCTCCTCCAGCCCCAGCATCGCCGCAAGCTGAGCGGCATCACCGCTGAGCGCCACAGGTTTGAGGTGCTTGTAGGCCTCCAGCAGGTAATGCTTGGCAACGCCATCGTCCTGCAGGGTCTTGAGCACGTACTCACCACCCGGCACGAACACCGCGTCGACGGTAATCGATGGCTCCGAAGCGAAGCTGCCATCGGGCTGCATGGGCTGACCGTCGGAGTCCTTCAACGCCGCCGCGGAAGGTGCCAGGAGCTTGGCCACGGCACCGGCTGCTTCGAGCATCTTCTTCAGACTACCGACCTCGTCAGCCTTGCAGCCGGGGGTAAGCAGGATAGCCACGCGTCGTCCGCGAATATCGCCAGGCAGCAGATTCATCTGGCTCAGCGCCGGGGAATCCTGGAGCTTGCCCTCCATAGGCGAGGTCGAGGTGCTGTCCAGATCGATACCCAGGTTCTCTGCCACGCGCAACGCCAGCAGCGGGTCGATGTGGGCGAGGATTTCCTTGACCTGGCGCTCGCGAATGTACAGACGCTCGACTTTCGACAGCTCGAAGCTGTAGGCATCGACGATATGCTGCTGCTCGGCCTCGCTCATGCTGCGCCAGAACAGCGTGGCCTGAGAGAAGTGATCGGCGAAGCTGGCCGAGCGAACCCGCACCTTGTGCCCCTGCAGTGGCTCGGGATAAGAGCTGTAGCCACCCCCGCTGGGTGCTGGCGGTGTCTCGCGCGGCCAGTTGCCGTCGATCGAGTTGGGCTCGTAAGAGGCGCGGCCGCGATTGATCTGCTGACGATGCGGCGCGTCACGCTGATTGTTGTGGAACGGACATAGCGGCCGATTGATCGGGATTTCGTTGAAATTGGGGCCGCCCAGACGCAGCAGCTGGGTGTCGGTGTAGGAAAACAGACGCCCCTGCAGCAGTGGGTCATTGCTGAAGTCGATGCCCGGCACCACATGCCCGACGTGAAAGGCCGCCTGCTCGGTCTCGGCGAAGAAGTTGTCCGGATTGCGATTGAGCACCATGCGCCCGACCACGCGCACCGGCACCAGCTCTTCGGGTACCAGCTTGGTCGGGTCGAGCAGGTCGAAACCAAAGCTCAGCGCGTCCTCCTCGTCCATCACCTGCAGGCCCAGCTCCCATTCCGGGTAGAGGCCGCGCTCGATGTCTTCCCACAGGCCGCGTCGGTGAAAGTCCGGATCCTTGCCGGCGAGTTTCTGCGCCTCGTCCCATACCAGCGAGCAAACCCCGGCCTTGGGTCGCCAGTGAAACTTCACCAGCTTGCTCTGACCCTCGCCGTTGACCAGGCGAAAGCTGTGTACGCCGAAGCCCTGCATCGAGCGATAGGCGATGGGAATGGCGCGGTCGGACATGGTCCACAGCACCATGTGCGCCGATTCCGGGGTCAGCGAGACGAAGTCCCAGAAGGTGTCGTGGGCTGACGCGCCGGTGGGAATCTCGTTGTGCGGCTCGGGTTTGACCGCATGGACGAAGTCGGGGAACTTGATTGCATCCTGGATGAAGAACACCGGCATGTTGTTACCGACCAGGTCGAAGTTGCCCTCCTCGGTGTAGAACTTCACCGCGAAACCGCGCACGTCACGCACGGTATCGGCCGAGCCGCGCGGCCCCTGCACGGTGGAAAAACGCACGAACACCGGCGTGCGCTTGCCGGCTTCGCCGAGAAAAGCCGCGCAGGTCAGGTCGCTGGCCGGCTCGGTCACCTCGAAATAGCCATGCGCTGCCGCGCCGCGTGCATGCACCACGCGCTCGGGAATGCGCTCGTGATCGAAGTGGGTGATCTTCTCGCGCATGATGAAATCTTCCATCAGCGTCGGGCCACGTTCGCCGCCGCGCAGGCTGTTCTGGTTGTCGGCGATGCGCGTGCCGGTGTTGGTGGTCAGCGCCTCCCCGGTGGCGTCCTCGCGAAAGCGCTCGAGTTGTTCGAGCTTGGCGTTGCTGTTGCTGCGGTCGAGCGTATCGCTGCCCGCCATCTGGCTGTTTTCGGCGGTTTTCGGTTGCTTGCTCATGGGCTACTCCTGGTTATTGGAGGCGTGCGTATCGCGCGCTCGGTTATTCAGTGGCCATGTCGAACATGGCGGCCACGCAAGCGACGGGAAAGTCGCTCCGGGTAGTTTTTGAGACGGGCTGCGGCTGTTCCGTTCGACCTGAATTTTTCCCGAGAGACCGGTGATGGCGGGCCGTTGCGCTTGGCGTAGCGCGGCAAATTTGTCCTGAACTTCGTCCTGGCCTGACCCTTCTACCCCTGTGAACGCACATCCCAGGAGGAACCACCATGCACCCATTGAAAACACTGACCCTATTGGCCGCAGCCGCCCTCACCATCTGCGCCGTCAGCAGCCTGCAGGCTGCCAACCAGACGGAATCGATAAGCAGCGAAGACTTCGTCGAAGAGGCATCGGCGAAAGGCGTCGCTGAGATCGAAACGGCCAAACTGGCCCTGGAGAAATCGCAAAACGAAGCGGTCAAGGGCTTCGCGCAGATGATGATCGACGACCATCGTCGGGCGAACCAGCAGTTGGCCGAGCTGGCCAAGAGCAAGGACCTGGAGGTCTCCGACGATGCCGAACTGATCAACCAGGCCAAGGCCCTGGTGCTCAAACTGCGCAGCGAAGACAGCTTCGACAAGGCCTACATGAACAATCAGGTGGTCGCTCACCGCGAGACCATCGAGTTGTTCCGTCGCGCCGTGAATGTCGATGACGAGGAGCTCGCCAGCTTCGCCCGCGAGACGCTGCCCAAGCTGGAGCAGCATCTGCAACGCGCTGAGCAGTTGAACGGTCAGTTGCCGGAAGAGTGATCGCTCGGCTTGCCGGGCTGCTGATGCAGCTCGGCAAGCCTCGCCAATCAGCCCTGACGCAGTCGTTCGTAGTAGTAAGGCAACTGCATCAGGGCGTAGCGTGCCGCTTCCTCACGTACCTGGTTGCGGCCTCCGCTGAACTTCACCGTTTCGCTGACGATGCCCTGGTGCTGCTCCAGGCGAATGGCACAGGCGATGCACTGCACGCCGTCCATCTCTCCCTCTGCCTCGGCCAGGCCGGTGTTGGCCAGAACGATATCGGCGTCGCTGCGCAGCAATGCGCCCAGTGCCATCTCCCGCGCCACCTCTTCGCTGGTCAGGCCGAAACGCTCGATGGTGTCGGCGCTGACGCCGAGGCAGCGCTGCTTGGCCTGCGGCGAATAGGTGACGAACGCGCAATCGAGCACCTTGCCACTACCGGGCACATCCGCCACCAGCGAGCTGATCAGCCCCGCTGTGCAGGATTCGGCGGTGGCCAGGCGCAGTTTGTACTTGCCGAGAAAATTCACCACCTGTTCGACGTTCTGCATCTGTCATTTCCTCGCAACGGTCTGATTGCTCTGTGAAAGCGGCCGAAAGGGCTGCGTTCAACTTTTACGTTGCCTTTGCCCGGTAAAAAAAAGGTCGAACCTTTGTTCGCCTCGCCCCGTCAGCTCAAGGGTAAGGGGGAGATCGCGCAATCGTTCATCGCACTCCTCCACAGGCCCTCGCCCACAAGGCGAGTCGTCCTCAGGTCCAACCCCCTATGGAGAGAGACATGGCAAGCGCTGCAGCCTCAGCACACATCCAAGCCACACCCACCCTTTGCGCCGCAGCCAAGCCTCCCTTGCAGATGCACAGCGAGCATCCACAGCGCAAGCGCGTGCTGTTCGTCACCTCGGAGTTCGCTGATCTGATCAAGTGCGGCGGGCTCGGCGATGTCTCCGCCGCATTACCCCGCGCGCTGTCGTCGCAACACGACATTCGCCTGTTGATTCCCGGCTACCGGCAAGTGGTGGAAAGCGGCCGACCGATCCGCATCGTCGGGCAGTTGCCTGGCCTGGCCGCGTTGCCGCCTTGCCAGATCGGGCGTATGGATCTGGCCGATGGATTGATCGTCTACGTACTGCTCAACCCGGCGCTGTACGAGCGTGATGGCTCACCTTATGTCGATGATCAGGGCCGCGACTGGGCCGATAACCATATTCGCTTCGCCCGCCTTGGCCTGGCCGCCGCAGAAATCGCTACGGGTGATGCCGGCATCCAGTGGCGTCCGGAGCTGGTGCACGCCAATGACTGGCCTGCCGCCATGGCGCCGGCCTACATGGCCTGGCGTCAAGCCAGTACGCCGTCCCTGCTGACCATCCATAACCTGGCCTATCAGGGCCTGTGCGACATGCGCTGCGCCAGCGAGCTGGCGATACCGGAGTCAGCTTGCGGCGTCGATGGCCTGGAGTTCTACGGCCAGTTGTCGTTTCTCAAGGCGGGTATCGCCTACGCGCAGCATGTAACCACCGTGAGCCGCCGCTATGCCCGTGAAATCACCACGCCGGAACAAGGTTGCGGCCTCGATGGCCTGTTGCGGGCCAAGGTGCAGATCGATCAGCTCAGCGGTATTGCCAATGGCATCGACGAAAGCTGGCATCCCGAGAGCGATCCGCACCTGCTGCAGGGTTTCAGCGCCGGCGACTGGGCGGGCAAGCGAGCCAACGCCGAGTATGTCCAGCAATGGCTAGGCCTCGATGACGACGGGCCGCTGTTCGCCGTGGTATCGCGTCTGGTGCAGCAGAAAGGTATAGATCTGACCCTGCAGGTTGCCGAGCACATCGTCGCGCGTGGCGGCCGCATCGGCGTGATCGGCCAGGGCGAGCCGGCGCTGGAGGCCGCCATGGCGGAGCTGGGGCGACGCCATCCGGGGCGCATTGGCGTGCATATTGGTTTCGATGAAAGTGATGCCAGGCGCCTGTATGCCGGTAGCGATTTCCTGCTCATGCCTTCGCGCTTCGAGCCCTGTGGCCTGAGCCAGATGTACGCCCAGCGCTACGCCTCGCTACCCATCGCCCGTTGCACGGGCGGTCTGGCCGACACCATCGAGGATGGCGTCAACGGTTTTCTTTTCGACGCGCCCAGGGCCGACGCCTATCGCCAGGCCATCGACCGCGCGCTGCAGGTCTTCGACCATCCCGAACTGCTGGAAGCCATGCGCTGCCAGGCCATGAGCGCCCCGCTCTACTGGCGCCAGTCGGTGCAGCCGTATGACCGCCTTTTTCAACGTCTGCTGAGCCAGACCAATGCCCACCGAGCGCTGCGTTGATGTACAGCCATGGAGCCCGGCCAATGGCCGATGGACGTGTGCGCTTCGCCCTCTGGGCCCCCAGCAGCAGCCAGGTGGAACTGGAGCTGCAAGGCGGTGGCTTGCATCCGATGCAGGCGCAGGAGGAAGGCTGGTTCGTTGCGCTGATCGAGTGCCCGGCCGACACCGCCTATCGCTACCGTATCGACGGCCAGTGGCCAGTGCCGGACCCGGCCTCGCGCCGCCAGCTCGAGAACGTACATGGCTTCAGCCAGGTCATCGATCACTCGGCCTATATCTGGCATCACCGCGACTGGAACGGCCGGCCCTGGCACGAGACGGTGCTGTACGAGCTGCACGTCGGCCTGTTCGGCGGTTTCCAGCAGGTCATCGAGCACCTGCCGCACCTGGCCGATCTAGGCGTCACCGCCTTGCAGCTGATGCCGCTCAATGCCTTTTCCGGGACGCGCAACTGGGGCTATGACGGCGTGCTGCCGTTTGCCCCAGCCAACGCCTACGGTACGCCCGATGAACTCAAGCAACTGATCGACAGCGCCCATGCCTATGGCCTGATGGTGTTCGTCGATGTGGTCTACAACCACTTCGGCCCTGACGGCAATTATCTGGGCGTGTACGCGCGGCAGTTCTTCCACGAAGAGCGCATCACGCCCTGGGGCGCAGCCATCGATTTCAGCCGCCCACAGGTGCGCGACTTCTTCTGCGAAAACGCGCTGATGTGGTTGCTGGACTATCGCGTCGACGGTTTGCGCCTGGACGCCGTACACGCCATCGACGATGACGACTTTCTCAAGGAGCTGGCGGCGCGGGTGCGCTCGGCGCTGCCGCAACAACGCCAGGTGCACCTGGTGCTGGAGAACGAGCACAACGCCGCGCACCTGCTGCGCGATGGTTTCGATGCGCAGTGGAACGACGACGGCCACAACACCCTGCATGCGCTGCTGACCTTCGAGAACGAAAGCTACTACGCCGACTACGCCCAGGCGCCGACGCGCAAGCTGGCCACCTGCCTGGAGCAGGGCTTCGTTTACCAGGGGCAGGCCAATCGTCATGGCCAGCCGCGCGGCGAGCCCAGCGCTGATCTGCCGCCGCATGCCTTCGTGCTGTTTTTGCAGAACCATGATCAGGTGGGCAACCGCGCCTTTGGCGAGCGCCTGACGCTACTCGCCGACGTCGACGCGCTGCAGGCCGCCACCGTGCTTCTGCTGCTGTGCCCGATGGTGCCGCTGCTGTTCATGGGTGAGGAATGGGGCAGCAAACGACCTTTTCTGTTCTTCACTGATTATCACGACGAGCTGGCCAATGCCGTACGTGAAGGCCGGCGCAACGAGTTCGCCGATTTTTCCCAATTCAACTCGGCGCACAGCCGCGAGGCCATCGCCGACCCCAATGCCGAGGCCAGCTTCCAGCGCTCGCAAGCGGATCTGGCGCCGGCCCTGGAGCCCGAACAACGCGAGTGGCTGGCCTTCTATCGCGGCTTGTTGCAGGTGCGTCACAGCCGCCTGCTGCAGGGCTTGCAGGAGGCACGCAGCCTCGGTGCGCAAGTGCTGGGTGACGGCGCCGTACTGGCGCGCTGGCGACTGGGTAACGGCCCGGCGCTGAGTATCGCCATCAACCTGGGTACCAGCGCCGTGTCCCTGCCTGCTGAGGCCATCCATGGCGAACGCCTGTACACCCTGCGCATCGACGATGCCGACCTGCGTCAGGCGCAATTGCCGCCGCGCAGTGCCCTGGTCACCCTGGAGCCCGCCCGATGAGTGATCAACTACTGGCCGAACTGGCGCAGGCCGCGGATCTGAGTGTCGACTGGGTCGATGCCTACGGCCAGCCGCAGCGCGTAACGGCAGAAGCGCAACGCAACCTGTTGGAGGCGCTCGGTTATCCCGCGCAAAGCCCGGAACAGATACGCGAAAGCCTGACCTCGCTGGTGCACCGTCAGCATGTGCCGGAAGATTCCGCCCTGCTGCTGCAGGACCAGCACCAGCCACTGGCCCTGACCCTCTACCCGGCGGAGAGCCTTTATCGGCTCACCGACGAGCAAGGCAACATCAGCGAGGGCCGGCTTGACCACGACGGCCATTTGCCGGCGCAACAGCAGCCTGGCTATTACCAGCTGGAGATTCGCGATACCCAGCATGCGCTCGCCGTGGCCCCCTCCGCCTGCATGTCGGTGCAGGCGCTATGTGGCAAGCCGCACATCTGGGGGCTGACTGCCCAGCTCTACGGCTTGCGCCGCACCGGCGACGGCGGCCTGGGCGATACCCTGGCGGTAGCGGATCTGGCCCGGCATGCCGCCAATTACGGCGCCGATGCCATCGGCCTGAGCCCGGTGCACGCCCAGTTCAGCGCTGATCTGCGCAGCTACGGCCCCTACTCGCCGTCCAGCCGGCTGTTTTTCAATACCCTGTACGCCGCTCCCGTCACCCTGCTCGGCGAGGACCGCGTCAAGCGCGCCATTCAGGCTGCCGGGCTGCACAGCGAGATGACCCGGCTGGAGGCGCTGGAGCTGATCGACTGGCCGGCCGTGGCCGCTACTCGGCAGCGCCTGATGCGTCAGTTGTACGCGGATTTCTGCAATGACTCCGGCCAGCTGCAGGAGCGTTTCGACGCCTTTCGCACCGCTGGGGGCGATGCGCTGCAGCAGCATTGCTGCTTCGAGGCCCTCCATGCACAGCGCCTGCGCGAAGGGGCCAGCGGCGACTGGCGCACCTGGCCGGATGAGCTGCGCAGCCCGAATCAGGGCGCCGTAACCCGTTTCGCCATCGAACATGTCGATGAACTGCGCTTTCACGCCTTCTGCCAATGGCTGATCGCCCATGGCCTGGAAACGGCGCAGGCCACTGCCAGCGGCGCCGGCATGGGCATCGGCCTGATCGCCGATCTGGCGGTGGGCGCCGATTGCGCCGGCAGCCAGGCCTGGTCGCGCCAGGACGAACTGCTGCCACGGGTCACCGTCGGTGCGCCGCCGGATGTGCTAAATCGTCAGGGGCAGAACTGGGGCGTCGCCGCCTTCTCACCGCAGGGCCTGCGTCAGCACGGCTTTCGCGCCTATATCGAGATGCTCCAGGCCAACCTGGCGCATGCCGGCGGCATTCGCATCGACCATGTGATGGGCCTGCAGCGGCTGTGGGTGATCCCACAGGGCGCGGAGTCGCAACACGGCGCCTACCTGCGCTACCCGCTTGATGATCTGCTGCGCCTGTTGGCTCTGGAGTCGCATCGCCATCGTGCCCTGGTGATCGGCGAAGACCTCGGCACTGTGCCCGAGGGGCTGCGCGACAAGCTCGCCGCACGCAATATCCTCGGTACCCGCGTGTTGCTGTTCGAGCAGGATGACCTCGGTTTCGTGCCGGCCGAGCGCTGGCCTGGCAATGCCCTGGCGACCACCACCACCCATGACCTGCCGACGATCAAGGGCTGGCTCGCCGGCCGCGATCTGGAATGGCGGGTACGCGCCGGCCAGCGCGACGCCGAGCTGCTGGAGGGCGATCACGCCGAGCGTGCCGGTGAGCGCGTGGCGCTGCGCCAACTGCTGGAACGCCAAGGCATGGTGAGCGGCGGTGATGACGATGCCTGCCTGCAAGCCTGCATCGAACACGTCGGCCGCACGCCCGCGCCACTGGCGCTGCTGCCACTGGAGGATGCCTGCGGCCTGGAGCAGCAGCCCAACCTGCCCGGTCCGGGCGATATCCATCCGAACTGGCGACGACGCTACCCGCTGGCGGTCAGCGAACTGCTGGAACAGCCCGCGACCAGCGAGCGTCTGACTACCCTCGACGGCGCACGCCGGGAGGCTGGCCATGACTGAGTTGCGCGCCACGCTGCGTCTGCAGCTGCACAAGGACTTTACCCTGCGCGACGCGGCAGCCCAGGTGCCCTACTTGGCGCAGCTGGGTATCAGCCACCTGTACGCCTCGCCGATTCTCACCGCCCGCCCCGGCTCGCAACATGGCTACGACGTGATCGATCCGACCCGGATCAACCCCGAGCTGGGCGGTGAAGAAGCCCTGGTGAGACTGGTGAACATCCTGCGCGCCCATGACATGGGGCTCATCCTGGACATCGTACCCAACCACATGGCCGTGGGCGGCGACGGCAATCCCTGGTGGTTGGACGTACTGGAATGGGGGCAAGACAGCCCTTATGCAGACTTCTTCGACATCCAGTGGCAATCTCACGATCCCTTGCTCAGCGGCCAGCTGCTGGTGCCCTTCCTGCGCAGCGACTACGGCGAGGCGCTGCGTGACGGCACGCTGGAACTGGTGTTCGATGCCGAGCGCGGACGCTTTCACGCCCAGCACTTCGAACACCGCCTGCCGCTGACGCCATCCAGCTATGCCAGCATCCTGCGCGCCAGCGAGGATACCGCGCTGCGCGAACTCGGCCAGCGCTTCGCCCGCCTGGGCAGCGCTGGTTACAGCCGTACACAAGCCGAGCAGCTGTGCGCCGAACTGGCCGCGCAGGCGCACAAGGTGCGTCCCCTGCTTGCCAGCTTTCAAGGCAGTGACGAAGCGGCGCAAAAGCGCCTGCACGCGCTGCTCGAACGCCAGCATTACCGCGTGGCCAGTTGGCGTACCGCAGCGGATGACATCAACTGGCGGCGCTTTTTCGATATCAACGAACTGGGGGCGCTGCGCGTTGAGCACAGCCAGGTGTTCGAGCAGACCCACGCCAAGGTCTTCGAGCTGATCGAGCGCGGCCTGATCGATGGCCTGCGCATCGACCATATCGACGGTCTGGCCAACCCGCGCGCCTATTGCAGCCGCCTGCGACGACGCATCCGGCAACTGCGTGGCGACGCGCCCTTCCCCATCTTCGTGGAGAAGATCCTCGGTGCTGGCGAACAGCTGCCGCAGGAGTGGCCGGTGGACGGCAGTACCGGGTACGAGTTCATGAACCAGGTGTCGCTGCTGCAACACGATCCACACGGTGAGCTGCCGCTCAGCGAACTGTGGCAAGCGCTCAGCGGCCGGCCGACGGCCTTCGAGGACGAGATTCAGCAGGCGCGCCGCCTGGTGCTGGAAGGCTCTCTGGCCGGTGATCTGGAAGAAGTTGCCCAGCGCCTGCTGCACGTCGCCCGCCATGACATCGCCACGCGCGACCTGACCCTTGGCGCGATCCGCCGGGCGCTGCGCGAGCTGATCGTGCACTTTCCGGTGTACCGCACCTATGCCCAGGCCTGTGGTCGCTCGCAGCAGGATCGGCGCTTCTTCCAGCAGGCGCTTGACGGCGCGCGGCAGACCCTGGCCGAGGCTGACTGGCCCCTGCTGCCGCACCTTGACGACTGGCTCGGCGGCGCCTTCCTGCGTGCATTGCCGCCCGGCCGTGCGCGGCGCCTGCGTGCCCAGGCGCTGACGCGCTTCCAGCAGCTGACTTCGCCAGTGGCCGCCAAGGCCGTGGAAGACACCGCGCTGTATCGCGCCGGCGTGCTGCTCTCACGCTATGACGTGGGCTTCGATGCCGAGCACTTCAGCGCCAGCGTCGAACGTTTCCATCAGGCCTGCCGCGAACGTGCAGCGCAACATCCGCTGAACCTGCTGGCGACCGCCACCCATGACCACAAGCGTGGCGAAGACTGCCGCGCGCGTCTGGCAGTGCTCAGCGAACGCGCCGCTTGGTACGCCGAGCGCGTCCGGCATTGGCAGCGCCTTGCGCAACCGCTGCGTAGCAGCTATCAGCAGCAGGCGCCGGATGGCGGCGAAGAGGCGATTCTCTATCAGGCGCTGATCGGCAGTTGGCCGCTGGGACTGCAGGCGGACGATGACGTCGGCCTGGACGCTTACCTGCAGCGCCTGCTCGGCTGGCAGCGCAAGGCGCTGCGCGAGGCCAAGCTCAACAGCGCCTGGAGCGCGCCGAATGACGCACACGAGGCCGCCTGCGCCGACTTTCTGCGGCGCCTGTTGTGTGAACCGACGGGGATGGCGTTGCGCACCGAGCTGGCTGCGAGCGTCGCGGCAATAGCCCCTGCCGGCGCCTTGAACAGCCTGGTGCAATGTCTGCTGCGCATGACCACACCAGGCGTGCCCGATCTGTACCAGGGCTGCGAGTTCTGGGATTTCAGCCTGGTCGACCCGGATAACCGCCGCCCGGTGGACTTCGCCGCGCGACAGGCCGCATTACAGACTGGGGACGCGCCAGCGGCGATGCTGGCCAGCTGGCAGGACGGGCGCATCAAGCAATGGCTGATCCAGCAGGTGCTGGCGATTCGTGCGGCGCATCCCTCGCTGTTCAGCCAAGGCAGTTACCAGCCCCTGGCCGTCACGGGCAGACACGCCGCCCAGGTGCTCGCCTTTCTGCGTAGTCACGGTGACGAGCACCTGCTGGTGATCGTGCCGCGGCTGGCCGCCGGCCTGCTCGCAGAACACGACCGGCCCCATGTACCCGCACAGCGCTGGGGCGACACCACCGTGGTGCTGCCGAGCGAACTGAACGACGGCCATGTCACCGGCCTGCTCACCCCCTGCCAGGTCGCAACGCACGAGGGCGTGCCACTTGCCGACGCGCTGGCCGAGTTGCCAGTAAACCTGCTTCGCCTTACCCCTTGATCACAGGAGTCATGCCATGAATATCGATGAGCAGCGCATACGCGAGTTTGCCTTTCAGATCTGGGAATCCGAAGGCCGCCCCCATGGCCAGCACGAGCGCCACTGGAAGATGGCCAGCAAGCTGGCTGAAGCCGAGGCACAAGCCCAAGCCCAAGCCACGGCCAAGCCGCGGCGCATCAGCAAACCCAAGACGGTGCCGCTGAGCGAGGCCGAGCAGCCGGCGCTGCTGAAGAAACCCCGTGCTCCGCGCACGCCCAAGACGCCGAAAGCCTGAGGTCACCATCATGCGCAAACAACAGCGCTCACGCGTTACCGAAGGCACGCCGTTTCCGCTGGGCGCCAGTTGGGATGGGCTCGGGGTCAACTTCGCCCTGTTCTCGGCGCACGCCACGCGGGTCGAACTGTGCTTGTTCGACGAGCGTGGCGAAACCGAAATCGAACGCATCGAACTGCCGGAATACACCGACGAGATCTGGCACGGCTACCTGCCTGACGCGCGTCCTGGCCAGGTCTACGGCTACCGCGTGTACGGTCCCTATGAGCCCGAAGCCGGGCACCGCTTCAACCCCAACAAGCTGTTGATCGATCCCTACGCCAAGCAGTTGGTGGGCAAGCTGCAGTGGTCGGAGGCGCTGTTCGGCTACACCATCGGCGACCCGGCCGGCGACCTAAGCTTCGATGAGCGTGACAGCGCGCCGTTCGTGCCCAAGTGCAAGGTCATCGACCCCGCCTTCACCTGGGGCGAACAGCCCAGCCTGCGCACGCCCTGGGATCGCACGGTGATCTACGAAACGCATCTGCGCGGCATCAGCATGCGTCATCCGGCGGTGCCCGAGCGCCAGCGCGGCACCTGTGCCGGGCTGACCAACCCCGAACTGTTGCGGCATATCCGCGAGCTGGGCGTCTCCAGCGTCGAGTTGCTGCCGGTGCATGCCTTCGTCAACGACCAGCATCTGCTGGAAAAGGGCATGAACAACTACTGGGGTTACAACAGCATCGGCTTCTTCGCCCCGCACCCGGCGTACCTCGCCAGCGGTCGCATCAGCGAATTCAAGGAAATGGTCGCGCACCTGCACAAAGCCGGCCTAGAGCTGATTCTCGATGTGGTCTACAACCACACCGCCGAGGGCAACGAGCGCGGCCCGACGCTGTCCATGCGCGGCATCGACAACGCCAGCTACTACCGTCTGCTGCCGGACGAACGCCGCTACTACATCAACGACTCCGGTACCGGCAATACGCTGGATCTGAGCCACCCCTGCGTGCTGCAGATGGTCACAGACTCGTTGCGCTACTGGGCGACCGAGATGCGTGTGGATGGCTTTCGCTTCGACCTGGCGACCATTCTCGGGCGCTATGCCGATGGCTTCAACGAGCGCCACAGTTTTCTCGTCGCCTGCCGTCAGGACCCGGTGCTGAGCAAGGTCAAGCTGATCGCCGAGCCCTGGGACTGCGGCCCCGGCGGCTATCAGGTCGGTGGCTTTCCGCCGGGCTGGGCCGAATGGAACGACAAGTTTCGCGACAACGTGCGCGCCTACTGGAAGGGCGATCGCGGCGAGCTCGGCGAACTGGCAAGACGCTTGACCGCATCAGGCGATTTGTACAACCAGCGTGGGCGCCGGCCCTTCGCCTCGGTCAACTTCATCACCGCGCATGACGGCTTCACCCTGCGCGACGTGGTGTCCTACGACCATAAGCACAACGAGGCCAACGACGAGAACAACCAGGACGGCACCGACCGCAACCTCTCCTGGAACCACGGCTGCGAGGGTGCCACCGACGACCCGTCGATCCGCCGCCTGCGCGTGCAGCAGATGCGCAATATGCTGGCCACCCTGCTGTTCGCTCAGGGCACACCGATGCTGGTGGCCGGCGACGAGTTCGGCCGCACCCAGCACGGCAACAACAACGCCTACTGCCAGGACAACGAGCTGAGCTGGGTGGACTGGACGCTCGACGACGAAGGCCGCGAGCTGCTCGCCTTCTCTCAGCACCTGATCGCCCTGCGCCGGAGCTATCCGATCCTGCGCCGCCAGCGCTTTCTGGTCGGGCATTACAACGAGGAGCTGGACGTCAAGGACGTCACCTGGCTGGCCCCGGACGGCAGCGAGATGACCGAGGAGCACTGGCACGACGAGGAAGCGCGCTGCATGGGCATGCTCATGGACGGCCGCGCGCAACCTTCGGGTGTCAAACGCAGCGGTGCCGATGCCACCCTGCTCCTGCTGCTCAATGCCGATCACCAGCCGTGCGAGTTCCAGCTGCCCGAAGTGCGCGGCGGGCGCCAGTGGCTGTGCCTGGTCGATACGCATACCGCGCAGACAGTGCCAAGGCCCGTGCAGCAGGACGCCGTGGAGCTGCACGGGCGCTCGCTGCAGTTGTTGGAGTTACTGCGCTAAAGGACGCCGCGAAAAAAAGCCTGAACCCTGCTTCCGTCTGCCAACTCGAAAAATACAGATGCTGGGACAACCCATGACGCCACTCGAGCGTAACGCCGGCTTTCGGCGCGCGTGGTGCTTCGCGTCAGTCCCCAGCAAACAATCACCTACGCCGGCCAGTTGGCCGGCCTCGGGAGAGATTCATGAAAGCAGTGGTTTTCCATGACATTGGCGATATCCGCCTGGACGACGTAGCGGAACCCGAGGTACAGGCCAGTACCGATGCGGTCATCCGCATTACCGCCTCGGCCATCTGCGGCACCGACCTGCATTTCGTGCGCGGCACCGTGGGTGGCATGCGCAAGGGCACCATCCTCGGTCATGAGGCGGTAGGTATCGTCGAGGCGCTGGGCAGCGATGTGCGCAACCTCAACATCGGTGATCGCGTCGTGGTGCCCTCCACCATCGCCTGTGGCAACTGCAGCTATTGCCGCGCCGGTTACTACGCCCAGTGCGACGAGGCCAACCCCAACGGCAAGCAGGCCGGCACATCCTTTTACGGCGGGCCGGAAATCACCGGGGCCTTCCATGGCCTGCAGGCGGAGATGGCGCGTATCCCCTTCGCCAATATCGGCCTGGTGAAACTGCCCAGCGAGATCAGCGACGATCAGGCCATCCTGCTCTCCGATATCTTCCCCACCGGTTATTTCGGCGCGAAGCTGGCCGAAGTCGGCAGCGGTGACACCGTCGCCGTTTTCGGCGCCGGGCCGGTCGGCCAGTTCGCCATCGCCAGCGCCAAGCTGCTGGGTGCCGCGCGTGTATTCGCCATCGACCACCTCGACGACCGTCTGGACATGGCCCGCCGTCAAGGCGCCGAGGTCATCAACTTCGACCGTGAAGACCCGGTCGACACCCTGCGCCGACTGACCAACGGCATCGGCGTGGACCGCGCCATCGATGCCGTGGGCGTCGATGCGCAGTGCCCAGCTCATGGCCACTCGCCACGCCAGCCCGAAGGTCACGAATGGCAACCGGGCGACGCCCCCGAGCAGGCCTTGCAGTGGGCCGTCGATGCCCTGGCCAAGGCAGGCACGCTGGGCATCATCGGCGTTTATCCGCACCAGGCGCGCGAGTTTCCCATCGGCCAGGCGATGAACAAGAACCTCAGCGTCAACATGGGCAACTGCAACCATCGTCGCTACATCCCGCAACTGATCGAGATGGTCCTGGCCGGGCGCATCGACCCGGCGAAGATACTCACCCAGGTCAAGCCCATGAGCGACGCCATCGAAGCCTTCAAGGCCTTCGACCGGCGTGACAGCGGCTGGATCAAGGTGCAGTTGCAGCCGGCGAAGAACGACGCCAGCCACGGCAGCGAGGAGCAGGTGCACGGCGGTGCCATTCTCGACCGCGCCATCGCCGAGGCCGATCCGCTCGGTGAGTCGCGCTCGAAAAAGCCCGGCAGCCTGTGAGCAAGCGTGGCCGAGCATGAACAACACCATCGCCAAACCGGAGGTGATCATCGACCGCGTGACGCCGGTCAAGCGCCTGCGCGTGCTGACGATCAACACGCACAAGGGCTTCACCGCTCTCAACCGTCGCTTCATCCTGCCGGAGCTGCGTAGCGCTGTGCAGGCTACCGGGTCGGACTTGGTATTCCTGCAGGAGGTGCTCGGCAACCATGCCCTGCACGCCAAGCGTTTCCATGACTGGCCCAGCGTGCCGCAGTACGAATTTCTCGCCGACAGCATGTGGCCGCAGTTCGCCTACGGGCGCAACGCCGTGTACCCGGCCGGTGATCACGGCAACGCCCTGCTCTCGCGCTTTCCCATCCTCGAGTATCACAACCTCGACGTGACGGTCAGCGGTACCGAGCAGCGCGGCCTGCTGCATTGTCGCCTCGATGTACCCGGGCAGGACGCCGTGCATGCAGTGTGCGTGCACCTGGGTTTGCGTGAGGCGCATCGTCGTCAGCAGATGGGCTTGTTGCTGGATTTGCTGGCGACCTTCGAACCCGGTGCGCCGGTAATCGTCGCCGGCGATTTCAACGACTGGCGTCTGCGCGCGGACGATCTGTTGGCGCCGCATGGCCTGCGCGAGGCGTTCGAGCATCGTCTCGGCAAGCCTGCGCGCAGTTTTCCGGCGCGCATGCCGCTGCTGCGCCTGGATCGCATCTACACCCGCAATGCCACGGCACACAAGCCGCAGGTGTTGTCCACCCGGCCCTGGTCGCACCTCTCCGACCACGCGCCACTCGCTGCGGAGATTCACCTGTGAGCGGCATATGGCGGGACGGCAACCAGCTGCGCCTGCTGATCAATGGCGAAGACTATTACCCGCGGGTGTTCGAATGCATTCGCGCGGCGCGCATCGAAGTGCTGCTGGAAACCTTCATCATTCGTGAGGACAAGGTCGGCCTCGAACTGCAACAGGTGCTGATCGAGGCCGCGCGGCGTGGCGTGCGCGTGGTCATCGCCGTGGACGGCTACGGCACCGCCGACCTGCAGCATGAGTACGTCGCAGCGCTGACCCGCGAGGGGGTAAAGATCCATGTCTTCGATCCCAGCCCACGGCGCTTTGGCATGCGTACCAACCTGTTCCGCCGCCTTCATCGCAAGCTGGTGGTGATCGACGGCCAGTGCGCCTTTGTCGGCGGCATCAACTATTCGGCCGATCACCTCGGCGACTTCGGCGAGATGGCCAAGCAGGACTATGCCGTCGAGGTGAGCGGCCCGATCGTCAGCGACCTGCACGTGGCCATGCTGCGCCTGCTACGCCCGGCGTTCAGCGAGCCGAGCCCGGCGCAGCCCTCCAGAGAGCCGATGGGCGATGCGCGGGTGATGTTGCTGGAGCGCGATAACGAGCGCCACACCACCGATATCGAAGACGAACACCTGCGCGCCTTCGAATCGGCGCGCAAGCACCTGGTGATCGCCAACGCCTATTTCTTCCCCGGCTACCGTGTGCTGCGCGCCTTGCGCAACGCGGCGGAACGCGGCGTGCAGGTGACCCTGATCCTGCAGGGCCAACCGGACATGCGCTGGGTCCAGGCCTTTTCTCGCCTGCTCTACAACTACCTGCTACGCCACGGTGTGGTGATCTACGAATACTGCCAGCGCCCGCTGCACGGCAAGGTGGCGTTGGTGGATGACGAATGGTCCACGGTCGGTTCGAGCAACCTCGACCCACTGAGCCTGGCATTGAATCTGGAGGCCAATCTGGTGATCCGTGACCGGACCTTCAACCACTACCTGCATGAGCACCTGCTCGCGCTTTCTAGCGAACACTGCAAGCGCATCGAACTGGAGCGGGTGATACGCGGCTACTGGTGGCGCGCACCGCTGGTGTTCCTGTGCTTTCACTTTCTGCGCCGCTTCCCGGCCATCGCCGGCTGGCTGCCGGCGCACCGCAAGAACCTGAAGCCGCTGGAGCCAATCGACAAGGCCCGCGGTTACGAAGAGGAAAAGACTGGATGAATGTCGCTCCCAACAACCCCTGGATGCGCTGGGGCAAACGCGCACTCACCCTGTTCTTTCTCCTGGCCGTACCAGCTCTGCTGTACATGCTGGCGCGCAATCTGGACTGGGGCGAAGTACGCCAGGCGCTCAGTGATTACAGCATGCAGACCCTGCTGGTGGGCGCGCTGATCGCCTGCGCCAGCTATCTTGTATTTGGCTGTTACGACCTGCTGGGCCGCCATTACAGTCGCCATCACCTGCCGGCACGCCAGGTCCTGCCGGTGGCGATGGTCTGCTACGCCTTCAACCTCAACTTCACCACCTGGATCGGCGGAGTGGCCATGCGTTATCGGCTGTACATGCGCCTGGGCCTTAGCGCCTCGACGGTAACGCGCATCCTAAGCCTCAGCCTGCTGACCAACTGGACCGGCTACATGGCGCTGGCCGGGGTGATCTTCTCCCTGCGCCTGGTGCAACTGCCGGAAAACTGGGGGCTGGGCATGACCGGGCTGCAGCTGCTGGGCTTTGCCCTGTTGGGTGTGGTCAGCGCCTATGTCGGTATCTGCGCCTTTTCCCGTCAGCGCGTATGGCACCTGCGCGAGCGTTCGATCACCCTGCCTTCGTTGCGCATGGCGGTGATGCAGATAGTCCTGGGCGCGAGCAACTGGTCGCTGATGGCTGCCCTGATCTACTGGCTATTGCCGGAAGGCGCCGCCTACACCTCGGTGCTCGGGGTGCTGCTGATCAGCTGCATGGCGGCGGTGGTGGCGCACATACCCGCCGGGCTGGGGGTGCTCGAGGCGGTGTTTCTCGCCCTGCTGCAGCATCAATACAGCCAGGCCAGTCTGATCGCCGCCCTGCTCGCCTATCGCGTGCTCTATTACCTGCTGCCTCTGCTGCTGGCCAGCGCTACCTACCTGGTGCTGGAAAAGCGTGCGAAAACGCTACGCAAGCGTGGCGAACAAGGTGTCGAGACCCAGCCCGGCTAACGAGGCCAAACAACCTACTGACGTGGGGTGCGCCGTGCGCACAGCCTGCACAAGGCATCGGGGCCGGTGCACGGCAACCACCCGGCGGATGGCGGGAACTCACGAGCGCGTTACACAGGTCTATCTCACATCATTCAGCAAAACCGGAGGCATACCATGGCCAAGCCACTGCATCTGATCAGCTACATCCTGCACAACCAGCCGCACAGCGTCGAAGTCGAGTCGGACCGCGAACAGCTCACGCCCCACCAGGCGCGCTTCTATCTCAGCGCCCTGCACACCTTCGAGTGGCCCAATGAGTTCACCGACGTGCAGGTCACGCGCATCCTGCATCCGAAGAAAGGCGGCAGTACGCCGGCACACCGCGTACAGCGCTGAACCCCTAGTCCCCTTCGCGCGGCGGCAGCGGCACCTGCCAGATATCCCGGGCGTATTCGGCGATGGTGCGATCGGATGAGAACCAGCCCATCCGTGCGGTATTCAGCACCGCCGAACGCCACCACTGTTCAGGCCGCTGCCAGCGTTGATCGACCTGGCGCTGCGCCTTCCAATAGGCATCGAAATCGGCGCAGACCATGAAATGGTCCTCGTACAGCAGCGAATCCACCAGGCCCACGTAGCGCGCCGGATCGTCCGGCGAGAACACCCCGCCGCGAATGGCGCCGAGCGCGGCCTCCAGACGTTCCGAATCCGCCACCACATCGCTCATCTCCAGGCCCAGGCGCCGCCGGGCGGCAACCTGCTGGGCAGTCATGCCGAAGATGAACATGTGGTCTTCGCCGACCCGCTCGCACATTTCCACGTTGGCGCCATCCAGCGTGCCGATGGTCAATGCGCCATTGAGGGCGAACTTCATATTGCTGGTGCCGGAAGCTTCCAGCCCAGCGGTGGAGATCTGCTCGGAAAGGTCGGCGGCAGGAATGATGGTTTCGGCCAGGCTGACGTTGTAGTTGGGGATGAACACGACCTTGAGCAGCCCGCGTACGGTCGGGTCACCATTGATGGTGCGGCTGATGTCGTTGGCCAGCTTGATGATCAGCTTGGCCTGGCGATAACTGGCCGCCGCCTTGCCGGCGAAGATCTTCACCCGAGGTACCCAGTCGGTGGTCGGGTCGTTGCGGATGGCCTGATACAGCGCCACGGTATGCAGCAGGTTGAGCAACTGACGCTTGTATTCATGGATGCGTTTGACGTGCACATCGAAGATGGCCGTGGTGTCGAGGCTGATCCCCAGCACGTGCCTGACTCGCTCGGCCAGCAGCTCCTTGTTGCGCTGGCGGCAGAACGCATATTCGTCGCGGAAATCCTGGCGCTCGGCGAAGGCTTCGAGCGCCTGGAGATGATCCTCGGGGCGATGCAGAACCTGCTCACCGAGAGCGTCGACCAGCAGATGCGTCAGCCCCGGATTGACCTGAAACAGCCAGCGGCGGAAGGTCACGCCATTGGTCTTGTTGTTCACCCGGTCGGGATAGAGCCGGTGCAGATCGCGAAATACCGTGTCGCGCATCAGCCGCGTATGTAGCGCGGAAACGCCGTTGATGCTGTGCGCGCCGAGAAACGCCAGGTTGCCCATGCGCACACGGCGGCCGTGGTCTTCCTCGATCAGCGACACCGCGCGCAGCAGGCGAAAGTCGTGGATGTCCTTGGCACGCAGCGCATCGATATGCTCGGCGTTGATCAGGTAGATGATTTGCAGGTGCCGCGGCAGCAGACGCTCCATCAGCGCTACCGGCCAGGACTCCAGCGCTTCGGGCAGCAGCGTGTGGTTGGTGTAGGAGGTGGTGGCGACCGTCAGTTGCCAGGCTTGCGCCCAGGGCAGGCGATGCTCGTCCACCAGCAGGCGCATCAGCTCGACCACAGCGATGGCCGGGTGAGTGTCGTTGAGCTGGATCGCCACCTGCTGCGGCAGGCACTGCAGACCGTCATGCAGACGCAGATGACGCTCGAGCAGATCCTGTAGCGACGCGGAGACCAGAAAATACTCCTGGCGCAGACGCAGCTCCTGGCCGGCCTCGGTATCGTCGGCGGGATAGAGCACGCGCGAGATGCTTTCGGCACGCACCTCGCCGGCCACTGCGCCGAAGTGATCGCCGGCATTGAAGCGGTCCAGCTGCAGGTTTTCCTCGGCGCGTGCACGCCACAGCCGCAGCGTATTGACCGAGGCGCCGCGCCACCCCACCACCGGTGTGTCATAGGCGATGGCACGTACCCTCTCCTGCGGATGCCAGTGCTGGCGCGTGCCGCCTGTGCCGTCGTCCAGGGTTTCCACACCACCGCCGAAGCCTATGCGATACGCCACCTCAGGCCGCTCGAACTCCCAGGGGTTGCCGAAATCCAGCCAGGTTTCGGTCTGTTCGGCCTGCCAGCCGTCGACGATTGCCTGGCGGAACAGGCCATGCTCATAGCGGATGCCGTAACCATGAGCGGCCAGGCGCAGGGTCGCCATGCTCTCCATGAAACAGGCGGCCAGACGCCCTAGCCCACCATTGCCAAGGGCTGCATCGGGTTCGACCTCACGGATGCGTTCGAGCTCGACACCGAGTTCGGCCATGGCCTGGCGCGCCACATCGAGCAAGCCAAGGTTGCTCAGGTTATCCACCAGCAAACGGCCGATCAGAAATTCCAGGGACAGGTAATAGACACGTTTGGCGCCCTGACGCTCGACCTGGGCGGATGACTCTTCCCAGCGGTCGATCATATGGTCGCGCGTGGCCAGCGCCAGCGCCTCGAACCAGTCGTGATCGAAGGCGGTACTCGGGTCCTTGCCCACGGCGTAGCGCAGCTTGGCCAGGATGGCCGCCTTGAACTGGGCTACGGCACTCTCGGCCTCGCTGTGCGATTCGCTCATATCGATCCCCTCACGCGCGCGCGTCGATTGCAGCCGAAACGATGGGTTCGGCTTTTTCTTTGGGGCCTTCGCAACGGCGATGAGTTCAGGGTTTTTCTGCCCTTTGCCCCCTCTGATCAAAAAGCCTGAACTTCGACTTGACGGCTCCCCTCACAACTTAAGAACGCCATTGTCGAGGAGAAAATCATGCGAGCCATCATTCCCGGCCTTCTGGTCGGCGCGCTGGCAGCCGGCGACGCACTGGCGGAAGCCTGCTACGTCAGCGCCCGGACTTCCAGCGATGCCATTGCCGAGGTCGCGCAGGAGTTCTGTTACGAATTCACCGGCATGGACGAGGGTGCCATTGACTGGTCGTGCCATAACGAATCCGATGACATGCTCAACACCGATCAACGCAAGGTAGCCAGTTGCGCCGAGGCCAAGCTTGGCACATGCGAAGCCGCACTGACCCAGGAAACCCTGGCCAACTACCGCTCCGGCGATGATGACCGGGGCGAGCCGCGCCCGTCCGTGCCCAACGAGGCCAAGGTGGTCACTCACTATTACCAGGCGGGCGACCTCAAGCAGGTACGCATCGACTGTGAAAGTGCCGGCGGCACCTGGCGGGATCGATGATGGGCGCTTACCAAGGCCTGCTTCTGCTACCTGGTACCGCTCAGCACATGGCCCATGAGCGCATGGTGCAACGCCAGCTCGGCGAGAAACTCGCCGAGCTGCTCGGTTGCCCCTTCCTGGGCCCTTGTCAGCCGGGCACGCAGATTCGCGGACGTCACTATTTTCTGCCGGAGGACACTCTGGTCGGCGATATTGGCTCGCTGGGCATCGACGGGCCGGACGATTTCTTCGGCGGCCAGGTCGAGCATGCCTTTCTGGCCACCAAGGCCATCAGTCACCCTGCCCTCGACGCACCGCGCCACTTGCCTGTGGGTTGGTCCGAGCGTTTCGCCCTGCAGGTCGAAAGCGTCACCTTGCGGGGCTTCAGCGTCTTTGATCTGGAGGACGCTACCGAAGCCGGTAAACGCCTGTTGCGCGACGGGCCGATTCGCCTGAAGCCGGTTGCTGGCACCGGCGGCCGAGGCCAGCAGGTGGTGCGCTCCCATCCTGAGCTGGAAAGCGTGCTGGCGGCGCTCGATGAACAATGTGTGCGGCAGCAGGGCCTGGTGCTGGAGGAGGACCTGCAGCAGCCCGATACCTACAGCGTCGGCCAGATTCGCGTGGCAGGCGTCACCCTCAGTTACCACGGTACCCAGCAACTGACTGACGACGGTCACGGCAATCAGGTCTACGGCGGCTCGCGCCTGACGCTGGTGCGCGGCGACTACCTGGCACTGATGACCCTCGATCTGCCGCGCGCCGTGCGCCTGGCCGTGCAACAGGCGCGCATCTTCGAACTGGCGGCGCTGGAGGTCTATCCCTCCATCCAGGCATCACGGCGCAATTACGACGTGGCACAAGGGCTGAACGCGCGAGGCAAGTCGCGCAGTGGCGTACTCGAGCAATCCTGGCGCGTCGGTGGGGCCAGTGCTGCGGAAATCTTCGCCCTGGAAGCGTTCATCAAGGACCCGCAGCTGCAAACGCTGCAGGCCTCGACTCATGAATGCTATCGGGACGCACCACCGCCACCTGGCTCCATCTGCCTGTACCAGGGTCAGGACAGCGAAGACGGCCCGCTTGCCAAGTACGTCAAGGTCGGGCCGCTATGAGTGCGAGCAGCCAGAGCCTGGACATTCTGGTGGATGGCCAGCACATCGCCGGCACCCTGCTGACCCCACCGAACAAGGTTCCCGGCGTGCTGTTCGTGCACGGGTGGGGCGGCAGCCAGCAACGCGACCTGGCCCGTGCCCGTGGTATCGCCGGGCTGGGCTGCGTGTGCCTGACCTTCGACCTGCGCGGGCACGAACGCAACGTCGAGGCGCAGGAGCGCGTATCGCGCGAAGACAACCTGGCCGACATCCTCGCCGCCTACGACCTGCTGGCCGCGCACGAAACGGTCGACCCCGAATGCATCGCGGTGATCGGCACCAGCTATGGCGGCTACCTGGCCACCCTGCTCAGCGTGCGGCGCCCGGTGCGCTGGCTGGCCCTGCGCGTGCCGGCGCTGTACTGGGACGAGCAATGGCAGTTGCCCAAGCGCCAACTGGACGTTGCACGGCTGGCCGAGTACCGCCGCACGCCGCTGCGCGCGCAGGACAATCTGGCGCTAGGCGCCTGCTCCGAGTTTCGCGGCGACGTGCTGCTGGTGGAGTCCGAGCATGACGACTTCGTCCCGCACACCACGCTGATGAGCTACCGCAATGCCTTCGACAAGGCCCATTCACTGAGCCATCGCACCATGGCCGGTGCAGACCACGGGCTCAGCGAGGACCGCCACCAGCAAGCCTATACGCGCATCCTGATCGATTGGGTCAGCGAGATGGTGGTTGGCGCACGGATAGGCGACTACCCGCACCACCTTGTGCGTTATTCCTGAATCGCTGCACCTCGATGCTGCGGTTCGCCCTGGGCATCTGCCCACCTAACCTGCAACAGGAGATCGACGATGAAAATCAGCAAGCTTATGACCCGCAACGTCCGTACCCTCGAGCCCGAGCGCAGCATTCGTGAGGCCGCCACGCTGATGGCCGATATCGACAGCGGTGCGCTGCTGATCAACGAAGGTGACCGCCTAATCGGCATGATCACCGACCGCGACATTGCCGTACGTGCCGTTGCTGCGGGCCTGGACGGCAACACGCCGGTACGTCAGGTGATGAGCAGCAACGTGCGCTATTGCTTCGACGACGAAGATGTCGAGCATGTCGCTGCCAACATGGCCGATATCCAGGTGCGTCGGCTGCCCGTGCTCAACCGCGAGAAGCGCCTGGTGGGTGTGGTTTCGCTGGGCAATATCGCCTCCGGCCACAGCCGGATGGCCAACGACACCGTGCTGCGCGGCGTGACCTCTGCGCACTGACCCCACCATTTGTGGGAGGGGCTTTAGCCGCGATTGCCGTTAAAGCCCCTCCCACTACGAGTCCGGCGCCTTGTTGGCCGGAGCAGAATCATCACGCCAAGGCACACCTCGCCCCTTGTGGGAGGCGCTTCAGCGGCGACGCTTATTGCACCGGTCGCAGAATCAGCGCACCCAGAGGAGGCAACTGCAAATTCAACGAGTCAGACTGGCCATGAGCGGTCATCTGCTCGCTGTGCTGCTCACCCTCGCTGCCGGCGCCTGAGCCGCTCCAGCAACGGTCATCGGTATTGAGCAGCACCTGCCAGCGGCCCGCATGCGGCACGCCGATGCGGTAGCCGTCGAGCACCTGCGGGGTGAAATTGTGCACCACCAGCAGCGGTGCGCTGCCCTCGCCGCCCTTGCGCAGCCAGGCGAATACGCTGTTGCGCGCGTCATCGCCTACCAGCCACTGAAAACCGCTGTCCTGGTCGTCGAGGCGGTGCAACGCCGGCTCTTCGCGGTACAGACGATTCAGCTCGCGTACCAGCGCCTGGGCAGCGGCATGCTCGGGGTACTGCAGCAGGTACCAGTCCAGTTGCTGGTCGTGGTCCCATTCGCGCCATTGGCCGAACTCGCAGCCCATGAACAGCAGCTTCTTGCCCGGGTGACTCCACATCAGGGCGAGGAACAGGCGCAGGTTGGCGAATTGCTGCCAGCGATCACCGGGCATGCGCCCGAGCAGCGAGCGTTTGCCGTGCACCACTTCGTCATGGGAGATCGGCAGGATGAAACGCTCGGAGAAGGCGTAATGCAGGCCAAAGGTGATCTGGTGGTGATGGTGCAGGCGGTACATCGGGTCCTGCTGGATGTAGCTCAGGCTGTCGTTCATCCAGCCCATGTTCCACTTGTGGCTGAAGCCCAGGCCGCCCTGCTGCACCGGCCGACTGACGCCAGGCCAGGCGGTGGATTCCTCGGCGATCATCAGCGCGCCGGGCACTTCGCTGCGCACCACCTCGTTGAGGTGCTGGAGAAATTCGATGGCCTCCAGGTTCTCGCGCCCGCCGTGGCGGTTGGGAATCCACTGCCCTGCTTCGCGTGAATAATCGCGGTAGAGCATCGACGCCACTGCATCCACGCGCAGGCCGTCGACATGGTATTCGCGCAGCCAGTACAGCGCGCTGGCCAGCATGAAGCCGTGTACCTCGGTGCGGCCGAGGTTGTAGATGCAGGTGTTCCAGTCTGGGTGAAATCCCTCGAACGGGTGCGCGTACTCGTACAGCGCGGTGCCATCGAACTCCGCCAGACCGTGAGCGTCGTTGGGAAAATGCCCCGGCACCCAGTCGAGAATCACGCCGATGCCGGCGCGGTGGCAGCGATCGACGAAAGCGGCGAAGCGCTGTGGGCTGCCGAAGCGCGAGGTGGGTGCGAACATCGACAGCGGCTGGTAGCCCCAAGAACCGCCGAACGGGTGTTCCATGATCGGCATCAGCTCGATATGGGTGAACCCCAGATCCTGTACGTAGGGAATCAGCCGGTCGGCCAACTCGTCCCAGTCCGGTGCGTGATCGTCCTGCCATTGCCAGGAGCCTGCGTGCAGCTCGTAGATCGCCAGCGGTGCCTGCGAAGCATGGCGCTGCTCGCGCTCACTCATCCACTGCTGGTCCTGCCAGGCGAAGGCCTCGTCCTGTGGCACCCGTGAAGCGGTCGCTGGCGGCGTCTCGGTGGCTTGCGCCATGGGGTCGGCGCGCAGCGGCAACACGCCTCGCGGGCCGAGAATTTCGTACTTGTAGCACTCGCCCGGCTGCAGCCGCGGGATGAACAGCTCCCATACGCCTGCCGGGTAGCGCAGACGCATGGGGTGGCGGCGGCCGTCCCAGCTATTGAAGTCGCCGACCACCGACACCCGCCGTGCATTGGGCGCCCAGACGGCGAAACGCACACCAGGCACACCTTCATGCTCCACCGGTGCCGAACCCAGGCAGCGCCATAACTGGCGGTGGTTGCCTTCGGCGAACAGGTAGAGGTCGGTGTCACCCAGCAGCGGGCCGAAGGCATAGGGATCTTCCATCTCCTGCACGCTGCCCGGCCAGTGGATACGCAGGCGGTAGCGCTGCGCCTGGGGCAGCTGCAATTCGAACAGACCCTGCGGGTCGCTGCAGTGCATGCGCCCCATCGGCGAGCCGTCGCTGGCCAGCAGCTCCACCGCGTCGGCACCTGGCAGCCAGACCCGTACCAGGGTTTCGTCGCCTTGCGCATGAGGGCCGAGGAAGCTGAACGGATCACCGTCTTCGGCACGCTGCAGGCGTTGCACTCTGTTCTGATTCAAGGTCGCACTCCTGGCAATTGGTTAGCGAGATCCACCAGCCCCTGCAACGGGACATCGATCCAGTCGGGGCGGTGGCCGCTTTCGTAGACGATTTCATAGACAGCCTTTTCCAGGCAGAACAGGTCGAGGGCTGCGCCTTCGCCGTCGCGTTCATGCCATTCGTGGGGCAAGCCGTTGGCGGCCAGACGATAGGCATCGAGAAAGGCACTGCACGATTGCTCGCGGTAGCGCGATACCACGCCGCGTACCAGCTGCTGGGCATCCCCTTCCACGCCACCGGCGTTGCGTTGTGCCACGGCGGCCGCGTAGTCGAAGGAGCGCAGCATCCCGGCGACGTCCTTGAACGGGCTGTGGCGCTGGCGGCGCTCTTCCAGCGAGCGGTTGGGCTCGCCCTCGAAGTCGATGATGTAGGCATCGCCCTGCACCACCAGGACCTGGCCCAGGTGCAGGTCGCCATGCACCCGTATGCGCAGGCCACCTGCCGCCTGCGTTGCCAGGCGGGTGACGGCTTCCAGCAAGGATTTTTCCCTGGCCAGCAGCCAGTCGGCCTGTTTGGCGGTCGCCGGGCTCAGGGCATCACGCTGACGGGCCAGGGCCTGCAAGGCTTCCCGCAGCTGCGCGGTGATGGATTTGGCCCAGTGGGCGCTGTCGCGCTCGCCGCTGAGCTGATAACCGAAGTCCGGATTCTCTACCGGCCGCGCCAGTACCGCGTGCATCTCGCCGACGCGTTTGCCGAGCACGCCGGCGAACTGCTGCAGTTCGCCCAGTGCGTCGACATCGGGAGCGGAGGTGCCGCCGACCAGTTCATCGCGGATGGCACGGTCGAGGGTATTGAGCGTCCACTGCCAGGCATCGCCCTGATTGTCCAGATAACGCTGCATCACCATCAGGGTATGGGGCTGGCCGTCCTCGTCGACCCGCACCACCTCACCGAGAAACGGCGCGACATTTGCGTAGCCGTGATCGGTCAGGAAACGGCCCATTTCCACCTCCGGGTGGATACCGGGGAAGCCGCGGCGCAACAGCTTGAGCAACAGCTGCTCGCCAATCAGCACCGAGCTGTTGGACTGCTCGGCCGAAAGCAGCTTGAAGTCGTTCTCGTCGACACTGTCGAGTGCCAGTAGCGCCGCCTCGGCGCGGAACTGCAATTCGCCGGCAGCGCTGCGCAGCACCGCCTGTTCACGCAGTAGGCGCAGGACCTGCTGGCTGAATTGCGGCAGGCTGAAGGCGTCGGTCAGCAGCTCCACATGGCGCCCCCGGCGCAGCCGGGCCAGCGCCAGTTGCTGCGGCAGATCGTTGCCCTCGGCACGTTCCGGCACTGCGGCCAGCGGCAGGCGGTAATGCTCGACGCCGGCTGCCCCCGTCACCTGAACCTCGGCCAGCAGCGGCGCATTGGCATCGTCGCCAAGCGGCATCACGTACAGCACGTTAGCAGCCGGGCGCTGTTCACCCGCGAACCAGCGGCGCTTGGACAGATACAGCGGCAGCGACTCGCGCTCCAGCGTCTGCCGCGCGCGTCCGTCCATCACTTCGCTCAGGGCGCGGCCCAGCACCAGGGTCTGCAGCTCCGGCATGCGCTCTACAGGTTTCAGGTGCCAGCTGGGCATCTGCGAGGCGTCAGCCAGGTAGAACCAGTAGAAACCGTACGGCGGCAAGGTCAGCAGGTAGGTGAGCTGGCCGATGGGCGGGAACGAGGCGCCGCCGATCATCTCCACCGGTACCCGGTCGCGGTACTCAGCCAGTTCCAGCTCGACGGCCTGGGCCGCGCTGGACAGGTTGGCCACGCAGAGGATTTGCTGCTCGCTGCCATCCTCGCCTCGATGCATGCGCAGGTAGGCCAGGATGCGCCGATTGCTCGGCGCCAGCATCGTCAGCGAGCCACGGCCGAAGGCCTTGTGCTGGTTGCGGATGGCGAGCATGCGTCGCGTCCAGTTGAGCAGCGAATGCGGGTCGCGCGCCTGCGCCTCGACGTTGATGGTCTGGTAGCCGTACAGCGGGTCCATGATCGGCGGCAGCACCAGACTGGCCGGATCGGCACGGGAAAATCCGCCGTTGCGGTCCACCGACCACTGCATGGGCGTGCGCACACCGTCGCGGTCGCCGAGGTAGATGTTGTCGCCCATGCCGAGCTCGTCACCGTAGTACAGCGTCGGCGTGCCGGGCATCGACAGCAACAGGCTGTTGAGCAGCTCGATGCGCCGCCGGTCGCGCCCCACCAAGGGCGCCAGACGCCGGCGAATGCCCAGGTTGATGCGTGCACGACTGTCGGCGGCGTAGTAGTTCCACAGGTAGTCGCGCTCGTCGTCAGTGACCATTTCCAGGGTCAGCTCATCATGGTTGCGCAGGAAGATCGCCCACTGGCAATTGGGCGGAATCTCCGGCGTCTGGCGCAGGATATCGGTGATCGGGAAGCGGTCTTCCTGGGCGATGGCCATGTACATGCGCGGCATCAGCGGGAAGTGGAAGGCCATGTGGCATTCGTCGTCCTCGCCAAAATAGGGCCGGGTGTCCTCCGGCCACTGATTGGCCTCGGCCAGCAGCAGGCGATCCGGGTAGCGTGCATCCAGTTCGGCGCGGATGCGCTTGAGCAGGGCGTGGGTCTCCGGCAGGTTCTCGCTGCTGGTGCCGTCGCGCTCGATCAGATACGGGATGGCGTCCAGGCGCAGGCCGTCGACGCCCATGTCGAGCCAGAAGCGCATGACCCCGAGCACGGCTTCGAGCACCTTGGGGTTGTCGAAGTTGAGGTCCGGCTGGTGCGAGTAGAAGCGGTGCCAGAAGTACTGGCCGGCCACGGCGTCCCAGGTCCAGTTGGACTTCTCGCTGTCGATGAAGATGATCCGTGTGCCGGCGTATTTCTCGTCGCTGTCGGACCAGACGTAATAGTCGCGCGCCTTGGAGCCCTTCTTCGCCCGGCGCGCGCGCTGGAACCAGGGGTGCTGATCGGAGGTGTGGTTGATCACCAGTTCGGTGATCACGCGCAGGCCGCGCCGGTGCGCCTCGGCGATGAAGCGCCGGGCGTCGCTCAGCGAGCCGTAGTCAGGGTGCACGTCGTTGTACTTGGCGATGTCATAGCCGTCGTCGCGTCGTGGCGAGGGGTAGAACGGCAGCAGCCAGAGGGTGTTCACGCCCAGTTCGGCGATGTAGTCGAGCTTGTCGATCAGGCCCTGGAAGTCGCCGATGCCGTCGTTGTTGGCATCGAAGAACGACTTCACGTGGACCTGATAGATCACCGCGTCCTTGTACCACTGCGGGTCGTTGAGGAAGGTCTTGCCGACGCTGCGCTTGGCCATGGTGTTACTCCGTTGTTCAGCGGGCGGTCTGGATTCGCCAGATGCCGAAAGGCAGGTGCCAGGGTTCGATGCGCATCCACTGCACCTTGCCGTGCCAGGTCCAGCGGTGGCCGTTCATCAAGTCTTCGCCGGCCAGCGAGGCATCGTCAGGCAGGCCCAGCTCCCACAGCGGCAGCTCGAAGTGCGCTTCCTGGGCGTGATGCGGATCGAGGCTGACGGCGACCAGGATGAAGTTGCTCAGATCGGCCGTGCGCTTGCCGAAGTAGAGAATGTTGTCGTTCCACGCGGTGTAGGCCTGAAAGCCCAGATGGGTCTGCAGCGCCGGGTTCTCGCGGCGGATCTGGTTGAGCCGGGTAATCTCGACGTTGATGTTGCCCGGCGTCTGGTAGTCGCGCGGACGCAGCTGGTACTTCTCCGAATCGAAGTACTCCTCCTTGCCTGGTACCGGCTCGGCCTCGCACAGCTCGAAGCCCGAATACATGCCCCACAGCCCGGAACCCATGGTTGCCAGGACAGCGCGAATGAGAAAACCCGGCCTGCCGCTGCGCTGCAGGAAATAGGGATTGATGTCCGGCGTGTTGACGAAGAAGTTCGGTCGGTAGCAATCGCGCCAGGGCGCCTGGTTCAGTTCGGTCAGGTAGCTCTGCAGCTCAGCCTTGGTGTTGCGCCAGGTGAAGTAGGTGTAGCTCTGGCTGAAGCCGAGCTTGCCCAGGCGCGCCATCATCGCCGGGCGGGTGAAGGCCTCGGAGAGGAAGATCACCTGCGGATGGCGCTCACGCACATCGGCGATCAGCCATTCCCAGAACGGCATCGGCTTGGTGTGCGGGTTGTCGACGCGAAACAGCGTCACGCCCTGCTCCACCCAGCCCAGCACCACGTCGCGCAACGCCAGCCACAGATCGGGCATGGCCGCTTCGGCGTAGAACTCGACGTTGACGATGTCCTCGTACTTCTTCGGCGGGTTCTCGGCATGGCGAATGCTGCCGTCCGGACGCCAACTGAACCAGCCGGGGTGCTGCTTGAGCCAGGGGTGATCGGGCGAGCACTGCACGGCAAAATCCAGCGCCACTTCCAGGCCGTGCTCACGCGCCACATGCACCAGTTGGCGAAAGTCCTCGAGGCTGCCGAGCTGTGGGTGCACGGCGTCGTGGCCGCCCTCCTCGCTGCCGATCGCGTAGGGGCTGCCCGGGTCGTCCGGGCCGGCCTTGAGGCTGTTGTTCGGCCCCTTGCGGTGCGCCCGGCCGATGGGGTGAATCGGCGGGAAATACAGCACGTCGAAGCCCATCCGGGCGATCTCGGGGATGCGCGCGTGCACGTCGGCGAAGCTGCCGTGGCGCTGCTCGTCGCCCAGCGAGCGGGGAAACAGCTCATACCAGCTGGCGAATTCGGCCAGGCTGCGCTCGACGTCCAGCGGATAGTTCGGCGTACGCAGCAGATGCGGACGGTATTCGGCGCGGCGCATCAGTTCATTGACGGAGGGATCGATCAGCACCGCTTCGCGTTCGGCCTGCGATTGCGAGGCCTCCATGCGTTCGATCAGCGCCGCCAGCTCGCCGCGTAATTCTTCCGGGGCCTGGGCGGCGATGCGCCGAACCAGCTGCGCGCCCTCCTGCAGTTCGAGTTCCACCGGCACGCTGGCGCCGAGCTTCTTCACCAGTTCCTGGCGGAAGCTGGCGTAAACGTCCAGCCAGGCTTCGACGGCGAATTCGCCTCGGCCCTGCTGATCGATGCGCAGTGTGGCGCTCCAGCGATCATTGCCCAGCGCCTGCATCGGCGCGCGCTGCCAGGTGGCTTCGCCATTGGCGCGCCACAGCAGGTCGGCGGCCAGTTGCTCATGGCCATCGCTGAATATCACCGCACTGACCGGCAACGGCCGGCCGCTCAGGCATTTGCTGGCGAAGCGGCCGCCTTCAATGAGCGGCTGTAGCGCTTCGATAGCGATCCGAGGCTGGGCAATGGCGTGTCTGACGGTCTGGTCGGCATATTGCGGGGACGGCATCGTTCCTGGCTCCTCTACGCCTGGCAGACGTGTTCGAAGGGATTGGCTGGCAGGTTTGCGGCAGCGCGCCAAGCGCTGCACCTGTCAGAAATACCGAGGTGGAGGCAGAGGTAAAAGTTCAGGCAGTTTTTGCCGGTTCACCGGGCTGACAGCTATTGCCTGTCGCTCGGCTTTTCATCGGCCTGGTCGTCCGGCTTGGTCCTGGCGCCCGGATCGACCAGCAGCGGCATGAGGTGCAGCACCACCAGCACGATCACCGTGGACAGCACGGCGGTGGCCTCGCGCCCGAGCCCGACCGCCACGCCAATGGCGGCCGAGGCCCACAGGCCGGCCGCGGTGGTCAGGCCTTTGACGTCGGAGATGTTCTGGCCTTTGAGGATGGTGCCGGCGCCGAGAAAACCGACACCCGCGGCGATGCCCTGGATCACCCGGCTCATGGCGTCGGCTTCGGCGCCGTCCTGCTCCAGCGCCATGACGAAGATCGCCGCGCCGAGGCACACCAGCATATGCGTGCGCATGCCGGCGGCCTTGCCCATGACCTCGCGCTCGTAGCCGAGCAGGCCGCCGAGGACCATGGCCAGAATCAGGCGCAACGTGGCGCGGGTGATGTGCTCCACCTGGCCAAGGTCGGAAAACTCCTGCATCAGGGTGGTGAGAATTCGGTCGAGTACGTCCATCGTCGTTCAATCTCCACGGATGATTTGCATCTGAGCGAATCCGGCACGCAGAGGTTCGGGTCATCGTCACCGCCGGTTATCCGGAACAGGGAACCTATGCCCCAACGGGCATTCACTTCTCTTGAAGACCCAAACCAACCGGGAGAACGCTCATGCCCCGTGGCAGCAAAGACAAATACACCGCCAAGCAGAAGCGCAAGGCCGAGCACATCGAGGACAGCTACAAGGCCCGCGATGTACCCGAGGACGAGGCCGAAGCGCGTGCCTGGGCCACGGTCAACAAGCAGTCCGGCGGTGGCGAAAAGGCTGGCGGCTCCGGGCAGAAGACCAGCGCAGCCAGCAAGGAGGCAGCACGCAAGTCCTCGGCACGGCGGGCGGCAGCGTCCCGTGAAGGCACACCCCGTCCCGGTCAGCGCCTGGAGGCGATGAACAAGACCGAGCTGATGGAGCTGGCGCGCAAGCGGGATATCGCCGGGCGCTCTCGCATGCGCAAGGAAGAACTGCTGCAGGCGCTGCGCAAGGCCAGTGCCTGAGGCAGGTTGCCTCCTCGGTCAATGACTCGATCGGCCTGAAGATCTCGTCATTCCCGCGCAGGCGGGAACCCATAAATACCCTGCGAGCTGGGCTCCCGCCTATACGGGAGTGACGTTTATCAAGACGCCAGTTCGCGCTCGCGCTCCATGCGCTCGCCGCAGTCGCAGCCGGCGCTCTGGCACTGGACCATGCCCTTGGGATGGCGCTGCATGCAGGCCTCGCAGCAATACAGCAGATCTTCGCCGGCGACTTCTTGCACCCACTCACGAGACTCGACCGGACAATCGCAATGCGGGCAGGCGCAGGTTCGTGCATTCATGGTTAGCGCTCCTCGTCGGTGGGTACCACTTCATCGGTCCAGGGCTTGCCGTCGAGGGGGGCCGAGCGCGCCAGCTCCGCTTCGTCGAGGCCAACGCCACCACCGACCTGCGTTTCGTCGACCACGCTCAGCTCCTCATCGTTGGCACCATCGCCACCACGTTCGAGTGGCGAGCGTGCACCGCTGTCATCGATCAGGGTATCCGGACTCAGATCGTCGAGGTTGACGTTCTCCTCGTGCTCGCTTTCGCCGAGCGTCGCGGCACCGGTCAGGCCGATTTCGTCCTCTGGGTTGGACGATGGACGCGCGGTCGGCTGCAAGGTGGGCTCGCCGGTGCCGAGGCTGTCTTCGTCATCGCTGAAGTCCAGCGCCTGTTCATCGATTCGCTCCGGGGTGGGTCCTGGACTTGTGTCTTTCATGGGATGCCTCCTTCGAACGATATGGGCCGCGCATGGCGACGGCGCAGATGCGCCATCGCCCGTACGCTCGGTTCAAGGCGAAATCGGGTCGCTGGCAGGAAAGGTTTCCTCCACCGCATGATCCAGCCGGTTTTCCTGGCGCCCTTTCACCCGTTCCACCTCCTTCTGCAGTTTCGGTAATGCCGCGCGCAGATCGGCCACGCATTCTCGCAAGCATTCGAGTTCGCTCTTGGGGTCGCTGATCATTCCCTTGACCACGCAGTGTCCGCTGATCCCGCGCTGCAGCAGCGCGGCGCCGCCAAGGGCCTTGAGCACACCTGAGGTGCCGCCCTGGCAAACCCCGGCGACGATGGCGGTGGCGCCGGTGGCGAGTGATACGGCACGTTCCAGACGATGAACGTTATGGGTCAGTGACATGGCGTTTCTCCTTAGCGTTGGATGACGCAGCCAATTGCGGCTCACGTGAGGTTTAGAAAGGCAGGTGCACGGCAAAGGTTCAGGCTATTTGCCGAACGTCCTGCAGGGCGGTCTGCTGCATCAGCCTGTCGACCACGTCGAACAGGGCTGCGCGATGATCGGCGCCGCCACTGCGGGCGCGGCGGTAGGTAATGAGCTGGTTTTCGGCACTACCGCCGACCCGCACCAGCTTGCGTGCGTGGGCCATGATCCAGCGTTCGTCAGGTGCAATCTGCTCGCTGATGCAGGCCAGCACTTCGTCCAGCCAGGCGGCGAATGGCAAGGTGCTCTGGCTGTGCGGCTCGATGAACAGCCCGCGCAGACCGCGGCGCTTGGCGCGCCAGCGGTTTTCCAGAGTGAGGATGCGGGTCAGCGGATCATCGAACCAGTCATGGTGAGGCCCATCCAGGGCATGGCCGAGCATGGCGCGAAACAGCCCGGCGATGCACAGGGCATCGTCCAGACGCGGGCAGGCATCGGCGATGCGCAGCTCCAGGGTGGGGAAGCGCAGTGACGGGCGGATGTTCCACCACAGATTGACGGCCGAGCCGACGCAGTCGGTATCGGTCATTACCTTCAGGTAGCGCTGGTACTCGGCGTCATCGCGAAAGTGATCGGGAATGCCCATGCGCGGCCATTCATCACAGACCGCCTGGCGATAGCTCATCAAACCGCAGGGTCGGCCATCCCAGAACGGCGAGGACGCGCTCAGACCCAGCAATAACGGCAGCCAGGGCGTCAGCCGGTTCATCAGGCGAATGCGGTCGACGCCCTCGGGCACACCGACATGCACATGCAGGCCAGCCAGCACGCTGCGGCTGGCAACGATCCGGTAGTCATCGAAGATCGCCCGGTAGCGCGCCATGTTGGTCGCCTGCACGCTACGCCACTGCCCCAGCGGATGGGTGCCGGCAGCGAGGATGCCGCAGCCCAACTCGCTGGCCAGGTCGGCCATGGTCTTGCGCGCCTGGCCAAGACAGTCGCGCGCCTCGTCGAGACTGTTCAGCACCGGCGTGACCACCTCGAACTGTGCGGCGAACATCTCTCGCGTCACCCGCTGGCCCAGCGCGCGACGACTGGATATGGCAAAGGCCTCGACCCCACGCTGCGCCACGCAGCGGCTTGCCAGGTCAGTCAGAAAGTACTCTTCCTCGATGCCGAACGTGCTCGCTGCCATGACTCGCCTGCTCCCGTGGTTCCTGTAGTTGAGGGTCCCCGGCAGGCGTGAGTTCAACCTCTTTGCTCACCCGTTGGGCGGCGAAAATTCAGTGGGAATCTTTGTCCGGATCGACCGCTCCTATGCAACACATCGCCCTCTTATAGATGGACTTATTCAGGAGATCTGCCCCATGTCGATTGCCAGTTTCATCGACAGCCCCGGCGCCCAGCGCATCTCACTCGCGCCCCTTTCTGGGCCTTTTCAGAGTCTTTATCAGCAACTGCTGGCTGAGCCCGAACCGGGCCACCCGCAGGCACGTGAGTTTCTGCTGGAGTGCTTGCAGGAGGTGGCGGAGCTACCCTGCGAACTGCCGCAAAGCCCTTATGAACTGGCGGCCTGGTCGCAACTTCAGCACCAGCGTGTGACAGCGGACTACGCCGACTATCTCGCGGGGCGACGCGCCGGTGAAGGCCGGCGTTATTTCCCACGCAAGGCCGATGCCCTGCACTTTGTGCGCGCCGTGGCACCGACGAAGCTGGTCGACGGTGCCTGGCTATACGGCGTTCTGCCCCACTGGCGCGACTATCGTGTGTATCCGCTGGTGCGCACCTACCTGGAAGAGCTTGGCGACGGGGTCGCGGCGCAGAATCACGTGTTGCTCTACCAGCGCCTGCTGGCCAGCCAAGGCTGTGACGATGCCCTCGAACTGGATGATGAGTTGTATCGCCAGGGCGCCATCCAGCTGGCGCTGGGCCTGCTGGCCGACGAGTTCCTGCCCGAAGTGATCGGCTACAACCTGGGCTATGAACAATTGCCGCTGCACCTGCTGATCAGTGCCTTCGAACTGAACGAGCTGGACATCGACCCCTACTACTTCCAACTGCACGTGACCATCGATAACGGTTCCAGCGGTCATGCCGCCAAGGCCGTTCAAAGTGTGCTGACCAATCTGCCGCGTGTCGGCGACGCCCAGGCGTTCTACCAGCGCGTGCTGCGCGGCTACATGCTCAATGAGCTGGGTGTGGGCTCGACGGCCGTGATCGACAGCTTCGATCTGCAGCAGCAGTTGCTGCAGATGTTCGAGCAAAAGCGCGCGGTCGCCAGCCAGGTGCATTCCGACTACTGCCGTATCGAAGGACGCACGGTCAATCAATGGCTGGGCAGCTCCAGCAGCGTGGCGAACTTTCTCGAAGCACTGCAGAACAGCGGTTGGATACGGCGCGACACGGACCCGGCCTGCAGCCGCTTCTGGCGCCTGATTCAGGGGCCGGGAGCGGCCATGTTCGGTGTGTTCAGCCCCTACGAGCGCCAGTTGCTGCATGACTGGATTGCCGGTAGCTGGCAGCCGGAGGCGCCGGCGAAACCCTTCCGTCCGCGGCGCAAGCCTCAGGCCGCACTCGCGCTGGCGGGCAGCGCGCAGCATGGCGAGCTGGACCGCGAGCGCCGCGAGTTGATCCAGGAGCTGCAAGGCATGGACGCCTATCGCCGCGAATCTCGCCTGATCGGCCTGCAGGCGCCAGCGCAGCATTGGTCCAGCGCCGGTCTGGCGGCCACCCGTACCTTCGCGGCGCTGATCCAGTAGCCGCCCTGCCCCTGGAATCCGCTCATGCTCGAACCCACCTTCAACGCCCCCCAGAGTCTCGCCCTGCTGCGCCTGGGCACGCTTTTACGTGCACGCGGTTATCGCTTCGTCACCCCCACACCACTCACCCATCAGCGCGTCAACCAGCGTCCGGGCAATGCCCTGGCCAGGGACTTGCGCGACGTCTTCGGTTGGAGCCGACCCTTCGCTGAAGGCACGCTGGACGAGGAAATCCTCGAGAGCATGCGTGAGGCCGAGGTGCTGCAGCCTCACGCGCAAGGCTGGATCAGCCAGGTGCGCTGGTCGACCCTGGGCGACGGGCTCTACGTGCACTCGCGTTTTCCCACGGAGGAAAGCGACGCAGTGTTCTTCGGCCCCGATACCTACCGTTTCACCCGCCTGCTGCGCGATTACCTGGCGCACACCAACCAGCCGCTGCGGCGCATCGCCGATATCGGCTGCGGCGCTAGCCCTGGCGCTATCACGGCAGCGCAGCTACGCCCGGGGGCAGAAGTCATGGCGCTGGATATCAACCCCAGAGCACTGGCCCTGACCGCAGTGAATGCGCGCCTGGCGGGCATCTATAACCTGCGCGTACAGAGCAGCGACCTGCTACGGGATGTGGACGGGCAGTTCGACATGATCATCGCCAACCCGCCCTATATGCTCGATCCGCAACAGCGTACCTATCGCCACGGCGGCGGCAAGCATGGCGCCGGACTGTCCCTAGCGATCTTCGATACGGCAATGGAAAGACTCGCGCCTGGCGGCACGCTGTTGCTCTATACCGGGGTAGCGATCGTTGACGGTGAAGATCCTTTGCTCAATGCCATTCGCCTGTCGCTGGGCGATACGGGTTGGGACTGGGACTACCAGGAAATCGATCCGGATGTATTCGGTGAGGAGCTGGAAAAACCGCAGTACGATCAGGCCGAGCGGATCGCCTGCGTGGCGTTGCGCCTGAGCTATCAGCCCAATCTGCGCCAGCGCTAGCAGGCCGTTGAAAAACTGCCTGCGTTGGCAATACTGCGTTAAAAATGGCCTCAAAATGCTCATTTACAACGCGTAAACTGCGCTTTTTTCGGCCATTTTGCCTTGTCTTGTCTTGCCTGCCTCGCCTACGTTCTTCAACGGCCTGCTAGACCGATGCCCGCCTTGCGCAAGCATCGGCCCGGTGATGCTCAGGCCGCCTTGGCTTGGGCGTTGCTCTTGAGCGACTTGCGCAGCACTTCCATCGACTGCCCCAGTTCCTGCAGCTGACGTTTGCTCAGCAGCTTGCTGGCCTGGGGGAACATGTCGCGTTCCTCTTCCTCGATGTGGTGCTCCAGCAGCTCCTTGAGCACCTTGACTCTGCCTGCGAACTCGAGGGTGGATGGCGAGGTTTCCTTGATGTCGGGCAATACCAGCGCTTCTACGGCGCGATGCTCTTCCTTGGCCTCGATGGCGAGTACGGCGTCGTCCTTGCTGCCGGCGCGCCTGAAGGCCGGATAGAAAATCTGCTCTTCAAGCTCGGTGTGAATCTTCAATTCCTGCTCGATCTTGAGCAGCAGTTTCTTGCGCGTCTGCACCGCGCGCTCGGTGGTGTCCTCGAGCTTGCTCAGCAGCTCCTTTACGGTTTCGTGATCCTTTTTCAGCAGTTCGATGGCATTCATCGTTTTGCTCTCCTCAGGTCTACCAATCACATCGGTAAAAATGCCAGGGCCCGCTTCTAGCGGGCCCTGGCATGACGGTCACGACTCGCGACCGCTTTGGCTTTTCTGACCGCCCTTGCGCCCGGCTTCGGACGCTCTCTGACGGTCGTTGGCGAAGTTGCCGCCGCTGTTGTGACCACCTTTACGGCCGGCTTCCGAGGCCTTTTCACGATCGTTTGCGAAGTTACCCGGATTTTTGTTGGTCGCCATTGCTGGTACCTCCTGATAGTTACTCGCGAGGCGTTATTGCCTCTACATAAAATGAGGCAGGCTCTGCCGCGAGTCGTTCAGGCTTTTTTTTCATCAGCCGTTGACCACACTTCCACCGTTGACATGCAGCATCTGCCCGGTGACATAAGAGGCATCGTTGCTGGCCAGATAAACGAATGCCGGAGCGACCTCTGCAGGTTGTCCAGGCCGGCCCAGCGGCGTGTCGGCACCGAACTCGGAGACCTTCTCGGCGCTGAATGTGGACGGGATCAGCGGCGTCCAGATCGGCCCAGGCGCAACGCCATTGACGCGAATGCCACGCGGCGCCAGGTTGATCGACAGCGAGCGGGTGAACGAGGTGATCGCGCCCTTGGTCGAGGAATAGTCGAGCAGCATCGGGTTGCCCTTGTAGGCCGTCACCGAACTGGTGTTGATGATGCTCGCCCCCGGCTGCAGATGCTCCAGCGCAACCTTGGTCAGGTGGAACATGGCGAAGATGTTGGTGCGGAAAGTCTGCTCCCACTGCGACTCGTCGAGTGCTTCGAGGTTGTGCTCGGGATGCTGTTCGCCGGCGTTGTTGATGAGGATATCGAGGCGCCCCCACTTGGCGATCACGGCGTCGACCACGCACTGGCAGAAGCCGCCGTCGCCCACGTCACCCGCCAGGGCGATGGCTTCGCCGCCGTGGTGCTTCACCTCGTCGAGGGTTTTCTGCGCGTCTTCATCCTCGTTCAGGTAAACCAATGCAACCTTGGCCCCTTCCAGGGCGTAGTGCACGGCAACGGCGCGGCCGATACCGCTGTCGCCGCCGGTGATGATCGCCACCTTGCCGGTCAGCTTGCCGGCCGCGCGGTAATCATCGGCAAGGTAGACCGGCTCAGGGTGCATGGCGTGTTCGACACCAGGTTGCCGCTGCTGATGCTGAGGCGGCAGGGTCTTGTCGTTCATCCTTCACTCCTCCTTTCGCTGGTGTTCAGACGGCCTTCAGCTGCGGGCTCGCAGTCATCACCGGATGAGTCTTGTGGCGATTCTCGAAGCAGAAGTTGGTGGCCTGCACGTAGCCTTCGGCCGAACCGCAATCGAAGCGGCGACCCTTGAATTTGTAGGCCAGCACACAGCCCTGCTGGGCCTGCTTCATCAGCGCGTCGGTGATCTGGATCTCGCCGCTCTTGCCCGGTTCGGTCTGCTCGATCAGCTCGAAGATATCCGGCGTGAGGATGTAGCGGCCAATGATCGCCAGGTTCGACGGCGCATCTTCGGGGTTGGGTTTTTCCACCATCCGCTCGATGCGGAAGATGTCGTCACGCAGCGCTTCGCCGGCGATCACGCCGTAGCGCGAAACCTCCTCCATCGGTACTTCCTGAATGGCGACGATGGAGCAGCGGAACTGTTCGTAGAGCTTGACCATCTGGGCCAGCACGCCGTCGCCTTCCAGGTTCAGGCACAGGTCATCGGCCAGCACCACGGCGAACGCCTCGTCGCCGATCAGCGAGCGGCCGGTGAGGATGGCGTGACCGAGGCCTTTCATCTCGATCTGGCGGGTATAGGAGAAGGTGCACTGATCGATCAGGTGGCGCACACCACTCAAGGATTTTTCCTTGCCGGTGTTGGAAATCTCGTGTTCCAGCTCGTAGCTGATGTCGAAGTGGTCTTCCAGCGAACGCTTGCCACGGCCGGTGACGATGGCGATTTCATGCAGCCCGGCTTGCAGTGCTTCTTCGACGCCATACTGGATCAACGGGGTGTCGACCACCGGGAGCATTTCCTTGGGCATCGACTTGGTAGCGGGAAGAAAACGGGTGCCGTAACCGGCTGCGGGAAACAAACATTTCTTGATCATGAGTTCTATACCAATTGAGTGACTCGGTAATAGAACCTGACCCGTTTAGAACCTTTACGGTTCAAGATATTTCAGCAGGCGCCGTTTCGCTGCTGCACGTTTTGCGACGTTCGGCACCTCGACCTCAGCACGTGGATGCCGAGGCGCCGCTGCAAGCAAGAAGCCGTTCCTATGCGGGATAACGGCTCACTTCGATCAGATTGCCGTCCGGGTCGCGAAAGTACACCGACTCGATAGGCCCCACCGCGCCGGTGCGCGCCACCGGCCCCTCTTCTACTGTCACGCCCTGCTCGGCCAGATGAGCCATGACTCGCTCCAGCGGCCACAGGGTGATCAGGCACAGATCAATGGCGCCCGGTGTCGGCTTGATCGCCTTGGGCTCGAACTCACGCCCGGCCTGATGCAGATTGAATTTCTGCTGGCCGAATAGCAGAGCACTGCGCCCGGCGCCGAAACGCTCGTGGCGCATGCCCAGTACGCGCTGGTAAAAGTCGACGGTGGTATCGATATCCGCCACCGTCAGTACCAGATGGTCCAGTCTCTCGATCATGCTCAATGCCTGTCCAGCAGATGAAAACGCGGCAACCCGAGGTGCCAGTGAATCGCCGCCAGGCGCGCTGCCAGCACCACGAGCATCGCCGCTGCGGTGTCGAGCCAGTGCGGCGTGCCCAGGGCACGCAGGCCGATAAAGGTCAGCGCGCCGGCGATGCAGGCCGTGGCGTAGATTTCCTTCTGGAAGATCAGCGGAATCTCGTTGCACAGCACGTCGCGAATCACCCCACCAACCACACCGGTCATCACCCCCATGATCACGGCGGTACTGATCGGCGTGCCGTGCTGCAGCGCCAACTCGGTGCCATACACGGTGAACACCGCCAGGCCGAAGGCATCGGCGATCAGCAGACCTTTCTCGTGAATCGGCCGGGTCATGCGCACCCAGGCCACCGTGCCCAGTGCCGCCAGGGAGGCGACCAGGATGTAGGTGTCGTCGCGAATCCAGCTGACCGGATGATTGTCCAGAATCAGATCGCGCAGCGTGCCGCCGCCCAGCGCGGTGACGATGGCCATCACCAGCACGCCGAACAGGTCCATGGACTTGCGCCCCGCCATCAGCGCACCGGTGATGGCAAATACCGCCACGCCGAACAGGTCGGCGACATAGAAAAGCTTTTCCATGCAGTCCTCAGCGGCTGACCGGCGTACGCAGGGTGACGAACTCCTCGGCAGCGCTCGGGTGCACGCCGATGGTCTCATCGAAGATCTGCTTGGTCGCACCGGCTTTCAGCGCAACAGCCAGGCCCTGGACGATCTCGCCGGCCTCCGGGCCGACCATATGGCAGCCGAGCACACGGTCGCTGTCGGCATCGACCACCAGCTTCATCAGCGTGCGCTCCGGGTTCTCGGTCAGCGTCAGCTTCATCGGGCGGAAGCGGCTCTCGAAGATCTTTACCTTGTGTCCGGCTTCGATGGCCTGCTCTTCACTCAGGCCAACGGTGCCGATGTTCGGCAGGCTGAACACGGCGGTAGGGATCATGCTGTAATCCAGCGGCCGGTATTCCTCGGGCTTGAACAACCGACGCGCCACGGCCATGCCTTCGGCCAGCGCCACGGGCGTGAGCTGTACGCGGCCGATCACGTCGCCAAGGGCGAGAATCGACGGCGTGGAGGTCTGGAACAGGTCATCGACTTCGATATAGCCGCGCTGGTCCAGCTTGACCTCGACGTTTTCCAGGCCGAGGTTGTCCAGCATCGGCCGGCGGCCGGTGGCGTAGAACACGCAATCGGCCTCCAGTACGCGACCATCCTTGAGCGTCGCTGCCAGGCTGCCATCGGCCTGGCGCTCGATGCTGGCGATGTCGGCGTTGAACTGCAGGTCCAGACCCTTCTTGCTCAACTCGTCGCGCAGGTGCTCGCGCACCGCACCGTCGAAACCTCGCAGGAACAGGTCGCCGCGATAAAGCAGCGAGGTAGTTGCACCCAGGCCATGGAAGATCGAAGCAAACTCCACGGCGATATAACCGCCGCCCACCACCAGTACGCGCTTGGGCAGTTGCTTGAGGAAGAAGGCTTCGTTGGAGCTGATGGCGTGTTCGCGACCGGGAATATCGGGAATCTGCGGCCAGCCGCCGGTGGCGATCAGGATGCGTTCAGTACTATGCCGCTGGCCGTTCACTTCGACGGTATGCGCATCGACGATGCGCGCATGCCCCTCGAACAGACTGACGCCGCTGTTGGTCAATAGATTGCGGTAAATGCCATTGAGGCGTTCGATCTCGCGGTTCTTGTTGGCGATCAGCGTCGTCCAATCAAAATTCGCTTCGCCCAGCGACCAGCCGAAACCCGAGGCCTGCTCGAAGTCCTCGGCGAAATGCGCGCCGTACACCAGCAGCTTTTTCGGTACGCAGCCGACGTTGACGCAGGTGCCGCCCAGGTAGCGGCTCTCGGCGACCGCAACGCGCGCACCATAACCTGCGGCGAAGCGCGCCGCACGCACGCCGCCGGAACCGGCGCCGATAACGAACAGGTCGAAGTCGTAACTCATGAGGTATCTCCTTGGCAGACGAGGAGCATACCGTAAAGGCCCGCGCTAAGCTGATAGGCAGAGGAGAACACCATGCGCCCTACCCTGACCCATCTTGCCCTGCATGTCCCCGATCTCGACGCCTGCATCGCCTTCTATCAGCGTTTCTGCGGCATGCAGGTGATCCACGAGCGCCCCGGCAAGGGCACACGCATCGTCTGGATGGCCGAGCAGGGCAAGGAACACCAGTTCATCTTCGTGATCATGCCGGGTGGGCAAGACCGCAACCTGGCTGCCAACGACTACAGCCACTTCGGCTTTGCCCTGGGCAGCCGCGCCGAGGTCGATCGCATCGCCGCCATGGCCGAACAAGCGGGGTGCCTGATCTGGCCACCGCGGGACGAACCCTACCCGGTCGGCTACTACTGCGGCCTACGCGACCCGGCCGGCAACTACGTCGAGTTCAGCTACGGCCAGCCGCTCGGCCCCGGCTCGGAACAGATGCCCATCCCCTGAAATGCAAAACGCCACCCGAAGGTGGAGGTCTGTAAGGCGTAGGAGCGGCGCCCCGCCGCGAACCAGGCGACGATGCATCACAAAGCTTCGCCCCGAGGCGGGACTCCTACGCAAGGCTACATCACCTGCAGGCGTATCAGAACGCCTTGCCGGTCTTGTACAGGTTCTCGAAGCAGAAGTTGGTCGCGTCGATGTAACCCTCGGCGCTGCCGCAGTCGAAACGCTGGCCCTTGAACTTGTATGCCATCACACAGCCCTGCTGGGCCTGGCGCATCAGCGCATCAGTGATCTGGATTTCGCCACCCTTGCCCGGCGGCGTGCTGCGAATCAGATCGAAGATGTCCGGGGTGAGGATGTAGCGACCGATGATCGCCAGGTTCGACGGCGCGTCCTCGGGCTTGGGCTTCTCCACCATGTTGCTGACGCGGTAGATGTCCTCGCGGATCATCTCGCCGGCGATCACGCCGTATTTGGAGGTCTCGTCCTTCGGCACTTCCTGAATCGCCACGATGGAGCAGCGGAACTGGTTGTACAGTTTGACCATCTGAGCCAACACGCTATCGCCTTCCAGGTTCAGGCACAGGTCGTCAGCCAGTACCACAGCGAACGGCTCGTCACCGATCAGCGGCTGACCGCAGAGGATGGCGTGGCCCAGGCCTTTCATTTCGACCTGGCGGGTGTAGGAGAAGCTGCACTCGTCGATCAGACGACGGATGCCAACCAGGTACTTCTCCTTGTCGGTGCCCTTGATCTGGTGTTCGAGCTCGTAGCTCACGTCAAAATGGTCTTCCAGCGCACGCTTGCCGCGACCGGTGACGATGGAGATCTGGTTGAGGCCAGCCTCGAGTGCCTCTTCAACCCCATATTGAATCAGTGGCTTGTTCACCACCGGCAACATTTCCTTGGGCATTGCCTTGGTAGCAGGCAGGAAGCGCGTGCCGTAACCGGCAGCGGGGAACAGGCATTTCTTGATCATGGGACTCCCTAGTGGGGATGGTTGGAATGCGCGCTCAGTCTATCAAGCCGCGCTAGCCTTACAACTGCCGCTTGCAGGTCGACCGATGCCGCGATAAAGAAAACCCAGCTCCGCCAGCTGATCGGCGTCATAGATGTTGCGCCCGTCGAACAGCACCGGCATGCGCATCGCACCGCGAATACGCGGGAAGTCCGGCTGACGGAACTGCTTCCACTCCGTCACCAGCACCAGCGCATCGGCGCCCTGGGCGACGGCATAGGGCGATTCGCTCAACATCAGTTGCCCCGCCTCGACGGCCGCCGCATAGCGTGCAGCAACAGCTGCCGTGGCAGCAGGGTCGCAAGCCTGCACCTTGGCGCCGGCGGTCAGCAGTGCGTCGAGCAGCACCAGGCTGGGCGCTTCACGCAGATCGTCAGTGCCGGGCTTGAATGCCAGCCCCCAGAGCGCGACGACCCGCCCCTGCAAGTGGCCATTGAAATGCTCGCGCAAGGCCTGGAACAGCAGCGTTTTCTGCAGCGCATTACGCGCTTCGACCGCACGCAGGATGCCCGGTTCGATGCCCTCGTGCTCAGCCGTGCGGATCAGCGCCTTCACATCCTTGGGAAAGCACGAGCCGCCATAACCGCAACCGGCGTAGATGAAGTGCGTGCCGATACGCCGGTCGCTACCGATACCGCGGCGTACCTCCTCGATATCCACGCCCAACCGCGCGCAGATACCTGCCATCTCGTTGATAAAGGAAATCTTGGTCGCCAGAAAGGCATTGGCCGCGTACTTGCTGAACTCGGCGGCGCGCACGCCCATGCACAACAGGCGGTCGTGATTACGCAGAAATGGCGCATACAGCCGGCGCAGCAACTCGCGCCCACGCTCCTCGTCGCAGCCGACGATCACCCGATCGGGGCGCATGAAGTCCTCGACCGCAGAACCTTCCTTGAGAAACTCTGGATTGCTCGCCACGATCACTCGCGCCCGCTGTTCCCGACGCGCCAGACCGGCGTTGATGCGCTGCGCTACACGCTCGGCGGTGCCCACCGGCACCGTGGATTTGTCCACCACCAGACACGCATGTTCGAGTCGTTCACCCAGCTCGTCGGCAACCGCCAGCACATGGCTCAGATCGGCCGAACCGTCTTCACCGCTGGGCGTGCCCACCGCAATGAAAATCACCTCGGCGCGGCGGATGCCGGCCTTCAGCTGCGAAGTGAAACTGAGCTGCCCACCGGCCAGCTGCGCCTCGAGCATCGCCTCCAGGCCAGGTTCATAGATCGGTACCTCACCTCGCGAAAGCATCGCGACGCGCTGCGGATCTCGCTCGACGCAGACCACCTGATTGCCCATCTCGGCAAAACAGGTGGCCGTCACCAAACCTACGTAGCCTGCTCCAATCACGCATATCTGCATCGCAGCATCCTCCTGGCCTATGCTGCGATTGCAACCAATCGCGGTGGCAGCGATATGACGGAACGACGAAGGAATGATGACAGGCGTGTATGTACGCATCATGGGTACGCATAGCGTGAAAACTGTGGGGACCAGAAAAACAAAAGCCCCTGTAGGTTTACCTGCAGGGGCTTTGCGAAAGTGGTGGTGAAGAACAGATTCGAACCCGTGCCGGTAGCGTGTCAGTCCATGCCAAACCCGCTCAATAGGGGCTTTCCGCTCCCCTCAACGGCTCGTTTCGTCGCTATTCGGCTCTATGATTTCGACACTCAACCAGCACGCAGCTCGTTGATCAACTCCGGGTGTCGGCCCAGGATCTTGAACAACTGCACCAATGGTTGCGGTGCTTCCGTACTGCCTCGCTCGTAGCGAGAAAACGCATTCGGCCCACCGCCGAACAGCTCGGCCGCTTCACGTTGGCTCAACCGCAACTGCTTACGCACGCTGCGAATAAGCTCCTGATTGCCGTCCTGGGCGTTCACCTGCTGGCGAAACTCGTTCATGGCACGCATAACGCGCTCACTCTCAGCCGGCCCAGTCAGGGACTCGCCGCACGCATCGCACCAGTCAGCCGTTACTGCAGTAATTTGGGTGGTCTGCCCCTTGTAGGTGAAGGGCATATCGCGGGTGTCGTGAACCAGTTCCGCCCCGCCGCATACTGGACATTTCATGGTCACTTCTCCTTGAAGGAAACGATCAGCAGATCGGCCACCAGCGTGAACTTCAGATAGACCTGCCCGAATTCGGTGTCGGGTCGGTAAACGTCCTGCCAGGTAGTATGATCCGCATAGGTTGTCATGCTCTTGAAAAAGTCGCGGCTGCTCAGGGCACCGATAACGGCCAGCATGTCAGCCATCTCCATACCCAGCTCGGCGCCCCCCTTCCAAAGCTACGCGGGTGAAGCGATAACGCTGCTCGGTTATGGCCTGCTTCACCAGCTCAAGCTTGAAATGGGGTTTGCGCTTTTCCATGCCGCACAAAATAACCTTTTAGGTTAATCTCTTCAAGGGAGCCTCCATGCCAAACGACAAACGCCAGCAACTACGCAATGAGTTGCTGGCTGGTGCCGAATCCAAGCCAGCAAAGCCTGCTAACCAGCGATATTTCGCTAGCCTGCGCGAACGTATACGGCACTCCAGGCAGTCACCTGCTCCATCGAATTGAAGCGAGCAGTTGGCTGATTAGCGTCTTGAGCCGAGAGAAGAGCGACAAGCCAGAAATCAAAAAGCCCCGAAAGCTTGTCAGCTTTCAGGGCTTTAGGTATTGCGAAAGTGGCGGTGAAGAAGAGATTCGAACTCTTGATACGGTTTCCCGTATACACACTTTCCAGGCGTGCTCCTTCAACCACTCGGACACTTCACCGGATCTCGACGTTTTGGCGTTTACCCCGTCGAGGCGCGCTAATGTAGTCGAATGTTTTCTCGATGGCAAATTTTTTTTAAAGGATTCATGCGCTTAAGAGCGAAGCGGGTTTTCGTCGTGCTTCTCGCAGGGCTGCTCGTCGAAGCGCATGTGGCCGAATAGCAGAAAACCCAGGGACATGAACAGGCCCAAGCCGAATAGCAGCAGCACGCTGGATGGGCTGCGCAGGTAGAAGGTTTCGCTGAGCACGACCGATGCCAGCAACAGGCCGATCACGGCAAACATATAAAGGATGGAGTAGAGGGTGTTCATGGGGCAGCTCCTTCGGTTCGCTGCTCACCTTAAAGGCCTGGCTTTGCGCTCGACCAATTGCCATCCGGCATCGCCGCGATAGGCAAAAACACTGACCAGCCAGTCAGCCGCGGCGCTTTACCAGAGCGCTTTGGCTGAGTACCTTCTGCCCACATTCGCCCCCAAGGCTCTAACAAGGAAAACCGCCATGAGCGACCTGATCAGCTATCAACTCGAAGACGGCATCGCCACCCTCACCCTGAGCAATGGCAAGGTCAATGCCATCTCGCCTGACGTGATCGCTGCGTTCAATGCCGCCCTCGACCGCGCCGAGCAGGATCGCGCCATCGTCGTCATCACCGGCCAGCCGGGGATTCTTTCCGGCGGCTATGACCTGAAGGTGATGACCTCGGGCCCGCAGAATGCAATCAACCTGGTGGCTGCTGGCTCCACGCTGGCGCGACGCATGCTCGCTCACCCCTACCCGATCATCGTCGCCTGCCCGGGTCATGCCGTGGCCAAGGGTGCGTTCATCCTGTTGTCGGCCGACTACCGTATCGGCGTGGAAGGTCCGTTCAATATCGGCCTGAATGAAGTGCAGATCGGCATGACCATGCACCACGTCGGTATCGAGCTGGCTCGTGATCGTCTGCGCAAGTCTGCGTTCCACCGTTCGGTGATCAATGGCGAGATGTTCGACCCGGCTGGCGCGGTAGATGCCGGCTTCCTGGACAAGGTGGTACCGGCCGAGCAATTGCAGGCTACCGCTCAGGCGGTGGCGCAGCAGATGAAGAAGATCAACATGACCGCGCACAAGAACACCAAGCTGAAGGTGCGCAAGGCGCTGCTGGAAACCCTCGATGCCGCCATCGAGATGGACAAGCAACACCTGCTGTAAGCATTCGGTAACCCATAAATGAAAAGCGCCGCTTCCGTTGAGGTCGCGGCGCTTTTTTCTTTGCGCGTCTAGCCAATTAACCCGCCGGCGAATGTCGGTGCGCGCGGCGCACCCAACGGGTCAGCCGGAATAATCCAGGGCCGTCCAGGCTCGGCTCAGGCCTTGCGCGAGCACGCAGCCGGGCTTGCTCAGTTGCTCGTTGAAGGCGGCCGGCAACAGTGTGGTTTCACCCTCTGCAGCACCATGGCGCTCGGTCAGCCACTGCAGCTTGCCGCAGTTGGGCGTTTCGATCACGTAACTGGCGGCAATGTTGGAGTGATGGCTGGGCAGTCGAATCACGTCGAGCACTATGCCTGTCTCCTCGACACGCTGGCCATCGGAGACCAGCACGGCCCAGGCCTGCTCGCCCTCGATCACCAGGTAAGCACCGTTGGCCTGTGGTCGATCAATCTGCGGTTGCGCGCAGCCGCTCAGCAGGGCCAATAGCACAATCGTCATCAGCATCTGTTGCATTGCCAATACCCCCTCGCAAGGCGCCCACCTTCAGGCAGTGGACGGGTTGTTGTCGCCTAAGTGAGGCCAATATCACCCAATACTGTTTATTTGTACAGTATTTTTCGATTAGGCTATATCGCAGGTAAATGATCGATTGCACAGGAGCGCCATCATGCTGGACGTACTGCAGCTAAAACACCGAGTGAACCGCATGCCGCTGGAGCGGGTACGCGAGATGGTCGAGGAACTGCAGCTCGAGGGCATCGTCACCGAGAGCCGCACCCCTTTCAATCGTCAGCACTTCAATACCTGCTTCGCCGAGATCGAGGCGCTGCTGCAGCGCGCCGGCTACCATCGGCAACTGGATGTGGTCGGCTACCAGGGTCTGGCCTATGCGCTGTTCGATCCGGCTCGCTGGGAAGCCGTCGAAGTGCTGCGCTGGCTGCGCGACTTCGTCGAGGAGGCGCGCGTTCAACCGGCGTCCTGAGAGTGCGCTACGAACCAAAAAGGCTCAGCGGCGCCCGCTCATGCACGGCATTGGCTCAGAAGCATGCGGGGTGAGCCAAGCCTGCGCTCGCTCCACACACTTCACCCCCCCCTCAAAACACAGCTGCAACTTATTGATCCTAAACAGCTAGCCTCTGGAAAGCCGGCATCCAGCCCCTACCGGTCAGGTACCACATGCCGCTGCTCGGCCGCTGTGCACGAAAGCTGGCAAGCCCCTTGCTAAGTCCTTGTCAATCATCCTGCGTAGCACGCCAACGGCGGCGGGCCGAGGATCACGGACAACGGCGTCCGTCAGGTCACCTTCCTCTCATTGAGGTGGCCTGGCGTACGCCGTTTTTTGTTTATGCGCCTGACAAGGATTAGACCCATGACCGATCGTGATTCGAACAAGTCCCTGGCCACCAGCCGCCGTAACTTCCTCAAGCAATCAATCGCCCTGGCCGGCGCCGTGAGCGGCATCGCCGCACTTGGCCTGTCGGCGCCGGCTTCGCTGCGCAGTGCAGCCTGGGCGGCCGGCTCCGACGCGCCGGAAAAAGCCGCGCTAAACGTCGGCTTCATTCCCCTGACCGATTGCGCTTCGGTGGTGGTCGCCGCCACCCAGGGTTTCGGCGAGAAATACGGCCTGACCATCAACCCGAGCAAGGAGGCCTCCTGGGCCGGCGTGCGCGACAAGCTCAACACTGGCGAACTGGATGCTGCTCATGTGCTCTACGGCATGATGTACGGCGCTCAGCTCGGCCTGGCGGGGCCGCAACGGGACATGGCAGTGCTGATGGGGCTGAACCAGAATGGCCAGGCCATCACCCTGTCCAAGCAACTGCGTGAGGCCGGTGTGACCAACGGTGCGCAACTGGCCGAACACGTGAAAAAAGGCGGCAATCCGCTGACCTTCGCCCAGACCTTTCCCACCGGCACCCACGCCATGTGGCTGTATTACTGGCTGGCCAGTGTCGGCATCAACCCGATGAGCGATGTGAAGACCATCGTCGTGCCGCCGCCGCAGATGGTGGCGAACATGCGCGTCGGCAACATGGACGGCTTCTGCGTCGGCGAGCCCTGGGGCGCGCGGGCTATCTTCGACAAGATCGGCTTCACCGCCACCACTACGCAGCAGATCTGGCCGGACCACCCGGAGAAGGTGCTTGGCACCACACGCGCCTTTATCGAGCAGTATCCCAATGCCGCCCGCGCGCTGATCATGGCGATTCTCGATGCCAGCCGCTTCATCGAGGCCAGCGAGGAGAACCGCAAGAGTACCGCCAAGCTGATTTCCGGCAAGGCCTACGTCAACGCGCCGGTGCAGGTGATCGAGCCGCGCTTTCTCGCCCAGTACGAGGACGGCCTCGGCAACAGCTGGAAGGACGAACATGCCATGGCCTTCTGCAAGGACGGCAGCGTCAACTTCCCCTATCACTCCGACGGCATGTGGTTCCTCACCCAATTCAAGCGCTGGGGCCTGCTCAAGGATGCGCCGGATTACGCCGCCGTGGCCGCGCAGGTCAACCAGACCGCGCTCTACGCCGAGGCGGCCGGCGCCCTCAAGCTGGCGGTGCCGAGCAGCCCGCTGCGCAGCAGCACATTGATCGACGGCGTGGTCTGGGACGGCAGCAATCCAGCCGCCTACGCCGACTCCTTCGCCATCAAAGCCTGACCGGAGGTGACCATGAATGCCCCCCTGAAAACACCACTGCCGCCAATCGCCAAGCCGCGCCTCTCTGCGCAGGCCTTGCTGCCCAGCGCCGCCGCACTGGGCAGCCTGCTCAAGACCGGCATCGCCCCGCTGCTGGGCATCATCGCCTTCATCGGCTTCTGGTCGCTGCTGGCGCAATACAGCGAGGGCCTGCCCGGCCCCTTGAGCACCTGGCAAGCCGCGCTGGTGCTGTTCGCTGATCCTTTCTACGACAACGGCCCCAACGACATGGGCATCGGCTGGAACATCCTCAACTCGCTCGGCCGCGTCGGCGTCGGCTTCGGCCTGGCGGCGCTGGTGGGCATTCCCCTGGGGTTCGCCATCGGCCGTTTCGCCTTTCTCGCCGGCATGCTGGCGCCGATCATCAGCTTGCTGCGTCCGGTCTCGCCGCTAGCCTGGCTGCCGATCGGTCTGCTGGTGTTCGAGGCGGCCGGCCCGGCGTCGATCTGGGTGATCTTCATCAGCTCGATCTGGCCAATCATCCTCAACACCGCCGCCGGCGTGGCCAGCGTGCCGCAGGACTACCTGAACGTGGCCCGTGTGCTCAAGCTATCGGAGTTCAAGGTGCTGACGCGCATCCTGTTTCCCGCCGTGCTGCCGCACCTGATGACCGGCATCCGCCTGGCCATCGGCGTGGCCTGGCTGGTGATCGTTGCCGCGGAGATGCTCACCGGCGGCATTGGTCTGGGCTTCTGGGTGTGGGACGAATGGAACAACCTCAACGTCGAGCACATTCTCATCGCCATCATCATCGTCGGCCTGGTCGGCCTGGCACTGGAGCAGATGCTGCTGTTGATCGCCAAACGCTTTGACTACGCGAGCTGAAGAGGCGCATTCGGCCAACCCCGTAGCCCGGATGCAGTTCGGGAACGCGATCTCCGTTTCCCCGGATTGCATCCGGGCTACGCAAGCTTACAAATCAGTTCAATAGTAGACGCCAAGTCTTTGTTTTAAATGAAAGTGTCACTGATTAAATTCGGGGCACAGCGCCAGAACGGGAGAACTCCGATGGACAAATTCGTGGAGCTGACCGCTGTCAGCAAGCACTTCGACACCAAGAAAGGCCGCTTCCAGGCACTGGCCGACGTCAACCTGAGCATCGCCCGCGGCGAGTTCGTCGCACTGATCGGCCACTCCGGCTGCGGCAAATCCACCGTGCTCAACCTGATCGCCGGCCTGCTCGACGCCAACGAAGGCGGGCTGATCTGCAATGGCCGCGAGATCGACGGCCCCGGCCCCGAACGCGCCGTGGTGTTCCAGAACCACAGCCTACTGCCCTGGATGACCTGCTTCGGCAACGTCCACCTGGCCGTGGAAAAGGTCTTCGGCGCGCGCGAAAGCAAGGCCCAGCTCAAGGCCCGCACCGAGCAGGCGCTGAACATGGTCGGCCTCAGCCATGCCATGCACAAGCATCCCAATGAGATCTCTGGCGGCATGAAGCAGCGCGTCGGCATCGCCCGTGCCCTGGCCATGGAGCCCAAGGTGCTGCTGATGGACGAGCCGTTCGGCGCCCTCGATGCCCTGACCCGTGCACATCTGCAGGACGAGCTGCTGCGCATCGTCGGGCAGACCCAGAGCACCGTGGTGATGGTCACCCATGACGTCGACGAGGCCGTGCTCCTGTCCGATCGCATCGTGATGATGACCAACGGCCCGGCCGCCACCGTCGGCGAAATCCTCGCCGTCGACCTGCCGCGCCCGCGCGACCGCCTGGCGCTGGCCAATGACTCGCAGTACCACGCCTACCGTACCGCCGTGCTGGAGTTTCTCTACCAGCGCCAGCAGCGCCCGGCCGCCTGAGGGTCAAAACCGCTCTGGCTCAAGGGCTGGGGCGGCGGAACCTCTGGCCCTTTGCAGGGACGAACAAGGGCCCTCAACCGACAAGCAGAGAACCCCGTGCTCGACCTCACCACCTGGAATCTGTCGATTCCCACCGAACCAGCGCCGACCACCATCACCACCGAACGGCTGAATAACGGCTATACAAGCCGTTACTTTCGGCGCAATGCCGACGGCAGCGTGACCTTCTGGGTGCCGGTCACCGGCTCGACCACCGCCGATGCCCGCTATCCACGCAGCGAGCTACGCGAAACCCAGCACGACGGCAGACTCGACAACTGGCTCCACGCCAGTTCGGACAGCTATCTCAGCGCCGTGCTGCAGGTTGACCAGGTGCCCAGCCGCAACAAGGTGGTGATCGGCCAGATCCACAGTACCGACGTGCCGGGCAGCCAAAACGACCCGCTGCTCAAGCTGCAATATCACTATCGACGTGGCGTTGGCCGGGTGGAGCTGCTGCTGCGCGCTCGCCCAGGCGACAGCGACGTGCAAAACATCCTGCTGGCCGAGAACATTCAGCTTGGCGAGCGCTTCGGCTACGACCTGCGCGTCACGCCCAGCGGACGCATCGGCATCAGCGTGGCCAGCACCGATGGCGACAATGGCTCGCTCTACCGCCAGTTGAGCAGCAGCTGGAGCAAGCAGTACCTGTACTTCAAGGCGGGCGCCTATATCCAGGACAATTCCGGAGCGGATAGCGAAGGTGGTCGCGTCACGTTCTATCACCTCAACAGCCTGCACCGCTGAGGAACGCGGCGGTTTACAATCGCCGCCCTCCTAGACGAAGGCTCGACCATGGCACGCCTGACCCTCGATTTTCCCGAAGACCAGTACTGCTACAGCACTCACCTGACCGTGCGCGTTACCGACATCAACGGTGCCAACCATCTGGGCAATGACTCGATGATCTCGATGATTTCCGAGGCACGTGCCCGTTTCCTCTTCGAGTTCGGCATCCGCGAAACCGACGGCAAAGGCACTGGAATCATCGTCACCGACCTGGCCACCACCTACAGGGCCGAGGCCCATGCCCGTGACCAGCTGCTGTTCGAGGTCGGGGTGATGGATTTCAACCGATATGGCGGTGACATCACCTTTCGCATCACCCGTCCGGCTGACGGCACGCTGGTGGCCATGGCCAAGTCCGGCTTCGTGTTCTTCGATTATCTGCAGTCGAAGGTGGTGCCAATGCCGGAATCCTTCAGCGCCAAGTTCCCCAAGGTCAATCGGCTCGACTGACTCAGCGATTCCACTGCTTCAGGGCCCAGGGCGAACAGGCGTCTGCAAACTTGCACAGTTATTGCTGCTAATAACGTGACACATCGTCATTCGTCTGCTACGCCTAGGTCAGAACAGAAAAAAGGGGGGATCGAGGATGACCGACACCTACCGCCGTGCCCGTCAGGCGGGGCTGCTCAGCAATCTGCTGGCGCTCGCCCTGCTGACCGCGCCGCTACCCACTCACGCAACCAGCGTTACCCAACTTTCCAGCGTCCAGTCTCAAGCCACTCTCAGTACGCAGCGATCGCCCCATTCGGGGGCATAGACGGCGCAAACGCCTCGTTTTACGGCAGTACTGCGCGTATTGAAGGTGCGTAGCGCCTGACCCCAGGGCCTCTGTTCGGTTGGCTCGGCTCTTGCTTATTCCCTCGCACCAGGTAGCCAACGGCGGCCACCTCCCTCACGACAAAGACGTCGCCTCACCTCGCCTTCATGGCCTGTGGTGAAGCGGCGTTTTTTTTCGTGTTCGCCCCAGTGACCGGGGCCGGCGCAGGCATCGCGATCCGAGCCTGCACCGCAATCGCTCAAACCTGCTGTGGCTTCGGCCGCAGGGCTCTGCACCACAAGTGCACGGCCTTCCCGGCAGGCACGGCCGCCGTGTCCACGACCACGGTTCGCCGCGCCTGGCCGGGCTCCTTCTCGCTGATGAGGTGATAGATGAATACAAGTTTCTGGAAAGCCGGCCACGCCCCCACACTGTTTGCCGCCTTCCTCTATTTCGACCTGAGCTTCATGGTCTGGTACCTGCTCGGCCCACTGGCGGTGCAGATCGCTACCGACCTCGACCTCAACGCCCAGCAACGCGGCCTGATGGTGGCCACGCCGATTCTCGCCGGCGCCGTGCTGCGTCTGCTGATGGGCTTTCTCGCCGACCGTCTGTCGCCGAAGACCGCCGGCCTGCTCGGCCAGGTGGTGGTGATAGTCGCGCTGTTCTGCGCCTGGCAGATCGGCATCGGCAGCTACGAGCAGGCGCTGCTGCTCGGCCTGTTCCTCGGCTTCGCCGGCGCGGCGTTCGCCGTGGCCCTGCCGCTGGCCTCGCAGTGGTACCCGCCGCAGCACCAGGGCAAGGCCATGGGCATCGCCGGCGCCGGTAACTCCGGCACCGTGCTGGCAGCGCTGTTCGCCCCCGGCCTGGCCGCGCTGTCCGGCTGGCAGAACGTGTTCGGCTGGGCGCTGATCCCGCTGCTGGCGACCCTGGTGATCTTCGCCCTGGTGGCCAAGAATGCGCCGGAGCGGCCCAAGCCCAAGGCCTTCGGCGACTACCTCAAGGCCCTCGGCGATCGCGACAGCTGGTGGTTCATGTTCTTCTACAGCGTCACCTTCGGCGGCTTCATCGGCCTGGCCAGCGCCCTGCCCGGCTACTTCAGCGACCAGTACGGGCTGAACCCGGTGACCGCCGGTTACTACACCGCCGCCTGCGTCTGCGCCGGCAGCCTGCTGCGCCCGCTGGGCGGCGCTCTGGCCGACCGCATCGGCGGCATTCGTACACTGCTGATGATGTATACCATCGCCTCGCTGTGCATTGCCGTAGTGGGCTTCAACCTGCCCAGCGCGAACGCCGCCCTGGCCTTTTTCGTCGCCGCCATGCTCGGCCTTGGTGCTGGCAATGGCGCGGTGTTCCAGCTGGTACCGCAGCGTTTTCGCAGGGAAATCGGCGTGATGACCGGGTTGATCGGCATGGCCGGCGGCATCGGTGGTTTCTTCCTCGCGGCAGGCCTGGGCACCATCAAGCAGCACACCGGCGACTACCAACTGGGCCTCTGGCTGTTCGCCAGCCTCGGCGTGCTGGCCTGGGTCGGCCTGCATGGGGTCAAGCAGCGCTGGCGCACCACCTGGGGTAGCGCCGCGGTGACCGCCGCACGGGTGTGAGCGAGTTCTCAACGACCGGCCACACTCCGTAGGGCGCGCCGCGTGCACCAGCGATTTGCGTCGAGCCTGGTACGCACGGCGCACCCTACGGTCCAAAGATCTACGGAAACCGCATCATGGCCCTGCAACTGAGCATCGGCGAAACCAGCGCCATCGGCCCGCGCAGCGAGAATCAGGACGCCCTGCGTGTGGTCACCCCGGCGCCGGCCCTGGCCGCCAGCAAGGGCTACCTGCTCGGTCTGGCCGATGGCGTCAGCCAGTGCGCCGACGGCGGCCTGGCCGCACGCGCGACCCTGCAGGCGCTGGCACTGGATTACTACTCCACCCCGGAAACCTGGCCGGTGCAGCACAGCCTGGACCGCCTGCTCATTGCGCATAACCGCTGGCTACAGGCCAACGGCGGCGGCCAGCCGCTGCTGACCACCCTCACCGCCCTGGTGCTGCGCGGGCGGCGCTACACCCTGGCGCACATCGGCGACAGCCGCGCCTACCTGTGGCGCGACGGCCAGCTGCTGCGCCTGACCGAGGACCATGTGTGGGAACAGCCGGGCATGCAGCACGTGCTCAAGCGCGCCATGGGCCTGGATCAACACCTGGTGGTGGACTACCGCGACGGCGAGCTGCAGGCCGGTGACCGTTTCCTGCTGGTCAGCGACGGCGTCTGGGCCTGCCTCAACGACAAACGCATCGGCGAGTTGCTGCAACGAGACGATGACGCCGAAGCGATCTGCCAGGCACTGGTCGACGAGGCGCACCACGCCGGTAGCCAGGACAACGCCAGCGCCTTGCTGGTGCACATCGAGCAGCTCCCAGAAGCCGCGCTGGCCGACACCCTGGCCCAGCTCGAACATTGGCCTCTGCCGCCGCGCCTGCGTGAAGGCCAGGAGTTCGAGGGCTGGCAGGTCGAAGGCCTGCTCGGCGAATCGCGCCAGTCGCTGATCTACCGGGTGCGCGATGCTGACAACCTGCCCTGGCTGCTCAAGACCCTGCCGCCCAGCCGCGCCGGCGAGGAGCAGGCCGGCCCGGCGCTGCTGCAGGAGGAATGGTTCCTGCGCCGCGTCGCCGGTCGCCACTTTCCCGAGCTGCATGCTCTGCCGCAGCGCCAGCATCTGTATTACGTGCAGCGCGAATATGCCGGCCAGACCCTGGCCGCGCGCCTACGCCAGCACGGCCCGCTGAGCCTGGCCGACTGGCAGGACCTGGCGCCGCGCCTGATCAAGACCCTCGGCCTGTTGCACAGGCGCAATATCATCCACCGCGACATCAAGCCCGAGAACCTGCTGCTCGGCGACGACGGCGAACTGCGCGTGCTCGACTTCGGCCTGGCCTACTGCCCGGGCCTGACCCGCGACGAGGCCCACAGCCTGCCCGGCACGCCCAGCTATATTGCCCCCGAAGCCTTCGCCGGCAGCCTGCCCAGTGCGCAGCAGGACCTCTACGCCGCGGGCGTGACGCTCTATCACCTGCTTACCGGACACTATCCCCATGGCGAAGTCGAAGCCTTCCAGCACCCGCGCTTCGGTCAGCCGGTGCCGGCCAGCCGCTACCGCCCGGACTTGCCTGCCTGGCTCGATGAGGTGTTGAGCCGCGCGGTAGCCGCCGCCCCAGCGCAGCGCTTCGAGACCGCCGAGGAGTGGCTGCTGGCCCTGGAAAGTGGCGAGCGCCAATCCCTGAACAACCGCCCACGACCGCTGCTGGAGCGCGAGCCGCTACTGGTGTGGCGCAGCGTGGCGCTGGTGTCGCTGCTGCTCAACCTGCTGCTGGCGTTCCTGCTGCTCAAATAGCCCACCCCGCACCAAAGCAGCGCAAAACGCCTCTCAACGGTGCATAAACCCAACCTACAGCGCCAGCCAAGTGACTGAAAAGCCTGAAAAACCGTGACCTGATCGAGTTGGCACAAGGGCTGCATTCACAACTACCACAAACCACATAAAGCGCGACCTTCAACGACGAAGGCTGCACTTCCCGATAGAACGGGACCTGGACAAAGGCGTCCTCGCTAGGTGACTAGCGGGACGCCTTTTTTGTTTTTTATGGCCTGCCATCCCTGGCGGCCACTCTTCGAGCCGTCGCGGAGCGACGTTAAAAATTGCTCCCGACAATTTTTTCGACCGTGATTTTTCTTCAGGAGATGGCCGGCATGCAAAAACTCAAGCTGGTGATGATCGGCAACGGCATGGCGGGTGTACGCACCCTCGAGGAGCTGCTCAAGCTCGCCCCCGATCTCTACGACATCACCGTGTTCGGCGCCGAGCCGCACCCCAACTACAACCGCATCCTGCTCTCCCCGGTACTGGCCGGCGAACAGACCTTCGAGGAGATCGTGCTCAACGATCTCAACTGGTACGCGGAAAACGACATCAAGCTGCTGCTCGGGCGCAAGGTGATCAAGATCGACCGCAAGAAGCGCCTGGTGATTGCCGACGATGGCAGCGAGGCCGAGTACGACCGCCTGCTTATCGCCACCGGCTCCAACCCCTTCATCCTGCCGATTCCGGGCAAGGACCTGCAGGGCGTGATCGGCTATCGCGACATTGCCGACACTCAGATGATGATGGACACCGCCAAGACTCATAAGCACGCGGTGGTCATCGGCGGCGGCCTGCTCGGCCTGGAAGCGGCCAACGGCCTCAAGCTGCGCGGCATGGACGTCACTGTGGTGCATATCGGCGACTGGCTGCTGGAACGCCAGCTCGATAGCACCGCAGGCCGTTTGCTGCAGAAATCCCTGGAAGACCGCGGCCTGAAGTTCCTTCTGCCCAAGCACACCGCCGAGCTGCTGGACAACGGCGAAGGCCGCGTCTGCGCGGTGAAATTCAAGGACGGCGAGGTGATTCCCGCCGACCTGGTGGTGATGGCCGCCGGCATCCGCCCCAACAGCGAACTGGCCGAGAGCGCCGGCATCGCCTGCAACCGCGGCATCCTGGTCAACGACACCATGCAGACCTATGACCCGCGCATCTACGCCATCGGCGAGTGCGCCAGCCACCGCGGCATCGCCTACGGCCTGGTGGCGCCGCTGTTCGAGCAGGCCAAGGTCTGCGCCAACCACCTGGCCCAGCTCGGTTTCTCCCGCTATCAGGGCTCGGTAACCTCGACCAAGCTCAAGGTCACCGGCATCGACCTGTTCTCCGCCGGTGAATTTATGGGCGGCGAGGGAACGGAAACGATAACGCTGTCGGACCCCATTGGCGGCGTGTACAAGAAGCTGGTGATCAAGGACGACGTGCTGGTCGGCGCCTGCCTGTACGGCGACACCGCCGACGGCGGCTGGTACTTCCGCCAGATTCGTGAGAATCACAACGTCAGCGAGATCCGCGACCACCTGATGTTCGGCGAAGGCGCCATCGGCGACGTCGGCCACCAGGGCGCCGACAAGACCGCCAACATGCCCGACAGCATGGAAATCTGCGGCTGCAACGGCGTGTGCAAGGGCACCATCGTCAAGGCCATCCAGGAGAACGGGCTGTTCTCGGTCGACGAGGTCAAGAAACACACCAAGGCTGCCAGTTCCTGCGGCTCCTGCGCCGGCCTGGTCGAGCAGATCCTGATCAGCACGGTCGGCGGCGCGGCGGATGTCAAGCCCAAGAGCGAGAAGGCCATCTGCGGCTGCAGCGACCTCAACCACGGGCAGATTCGCAAGGCCATCCGTGAGCAGCACCTGACGTCCATGGCGCAGACCATGGCCTTTCTCAACTGGAGCACGCCCAACGGCTGCGCCACCTGCCGCCCGGCGCTCAACTATTACCTGATCTCCACCTGGCCGGGCGAGGCCAAGGACGACCCGCAGTCGCGCCTGATCAACGAACGCGCCCACGCCAATATCCAGAAGGACGGCACCTACTCGGTGGTGCCGCGCATGTGGGGCGGCGTTACCAATCCCTCCGAGCTGCGCCGCATCGCCTATGTGGCCGACAAGTACAACGTACCCATGGTCAAGGTCACCGGCGGCCAGCGCATCGACCTGCTCGGCATCAAGAAAGACGACCTGCCGGCGGTGTGGAAGGATCTGGACATGCCTTCCGGCCACGCCTACGGCAAGTCCATCCGTACGGTGAAGACCTGCGTCGGCAGCGAGTTCTGCCGCTTCGGCACGCAGAACTCCACTCAGCTGGGCATCGACCTGGAGCACGACCTGTTCAACATGTGGTCGCCGCACAAGGTCAAGCTGGCTGTCTCCGGCTGCCCGCGCAACTGCTCCGAGGCCGGCATCAAGGACGTCGGCATCATTGGTGTGGACTCCGGTTTCGAGATGTATATCGGCGGCAACGGCGGGATCAAGACCGAGGTGGCCGAGTTCTTCGTCAAGGTCAAGACCGCCGAGGAAGTGCGCGAGTACAACGCCGCCTTCCTCCAGCTGTACCGCGAGGAGGCCTTCTACCTCGAGCGCACCGTGCACTACCTGCAGCGCGTCGGCATGGAGCACATCAAGAAGGCGGTGCTGGAAGACGAGGCCAACCGCAAGGCCCTGGCTGCGCGCCTGCACTACGCCCTGTCGTTCGAACAGGATCCCTGGAAGCAGCGCATCGAAACGCCGCAACTGAAGAAAGAGTTCGACACCATCAAGGTCGTGCAAATCGAGGAGGCCACCGTATGAACTGGCTGGATATCTGCGCCCTGGAAGAGATCAACGTGCTCGGCTCGCGCATCATCGCCGGGCCGAAAGGCGATATCGCCATCTTCCGCACCAGTAACGATGAAGTATTCGCCCTCGACGACCGCTGCCCGCACAAGGGCGGGCCGCTGTCCCAGGGGCTGATCTACGGCAAGCGCGTGGCCTGCCCGCTGCATAACTGGCAGATCGAGCTGGAGTCCGGCGAGGCCGTGGCGCCGGACGTGGGCTGCGCCCATCGGCACCATGCCAAGGTGGAGAGCGGCCGCGTGTTGCTGGCATTCGCGCAACGCAACTAGCCAGCCCTGTGGGAGGCGCTTCAGCGGCGACGGTCGCGGCTGAAGCCCCTCCCACCAGAACTTCCCCGCGCCTCAGGAGCTCCGAACATGGCCAGCCCCACTCAAGTCACCGCCTCCACCTGCTGCTACTGCGGCGTGGGCTGCGGCGTGCTGATCGAGCACGACGGCGAGAAGATTCTCGGCGTCGCCGGCGATCCCAGCCACCCGGCCAACTTCGGCAAACTGTGCAGCAAGGGTTCGACCCTGCACCTGACTGGCGACCTTGATGCCCGCGCCCTGTACCCCGAGCTGCGCCTGGGCAAAGGCCTGGCCCGCACCCGCACGGACTGGGACAGCGCCCTGGACCACGCCGCGGCGGTGTTCGCCGAGACCATCCGCGAGCACGGCCCGGACAGCGTGGCCTTCTATATCTCCGGCCAGTTGCTGACCGAGGATTACTACGCCTTCAACAAGCTCGCCCGCGCCCTGGTCGGCACCCACAATATCGACTCCAACTCACGGCTGTGCATGTCCAGCGCGGTGGTCGGCTACAAGCGCAGCCTCGGCGCCGACGCCCCGCCCTGCAGTTACGAAGACATCGAGCGAAGCGACTGCCTGCTGATCGCCGGCTCCAACATGGCCTACGCCCACCCGGTGCTGTTCCGCCGCCTGGAAGAAGCCAAGGCTCGCCGCCCCGAGATGCAGATCATCGTCATCGATCCGCGGCGCACCGACACCTGCGAGCTGGCCGACCTGCACCTGGCGATCCTGCCCGGCACCGACGTGGCGCTGTTTCACGGCATCCTGCATATCCTGCTGTGGGAAGGCTGGATCGACCGCCGCTATATCGACGCCCATACCGAAGGCTTCGAGGCGCTGAAGAACCTGGTGCACGACTACAGCCCGGCGGCCACCGCCGATATCTGCGGCATCAGCCTGGACAGCCTGCAGCGCTGCGCCGAGCTGATCGGCAAGGCGCCCTCCTTCCTTTCTCTGTGGTGCATGGGGCTCAATCAGTCCTCGTCCGGCAGCGCGAAGAACAGCGCGCTGATCAACCTGCACCTGGCCACCGGACAGATCGGCAGGCCCGGCGCCGGCCCCTTCTCGCTGACCGGCCAGCCCAACGCCATGGGCGGCCGCGAGACCGGCAGCCTGAGCAACCTGCTGCCGGGCCACCGCGAGGCGGGCAACGCCGAACACCGCGCCGAAGTCGCCGCCTACTGGGGCGTCGACGCCCTGCCGGAGACGCCGGGGCTGTCCGCCATCGAGCTGTTCGATGCGGTGCACGACGGCCGCATCAAGGCGCTGTGGATCGCCTGCACCAACCCGGCGCAGTCGCTGCCGAACCAGAACAAGGTGCACGAGGCTCTGGCCACCTGCCCCTTCGTTGTCGTTCAAGAGGCCTTCTTCACCACCGAGACCTGCCGCTACGCCGACCTGCTGCTGCCCGCCGCCAGCTGGGGCGAGAAGGAAGGCACGGTGACCAACTCCGAGCGCCGCGTCAGCCATGTGCGCCGCGCCGTGCCAGCGCCCGCAGAGGCGCGGCCCGATTGGTCGATCACCTGCGACTTCGCCCGTCGCCTGGAAACTCTGCTCCGCCCCGGCCTGCCCAGCCTGTTCGATTTCGCCGACAGCGAAGCGCTGTTCGAGGAATACAAGCACCTGACCGCCCAGCGCGACCTCGACCTCTCGGGGCTGAGCTACGCGCTGATTGATGACCAAGGTCCCCAGCAATGGCCGTTCCCGGCCGGCGCACGCCACGGCACCGCGCGGCTCTATGCCAATGGCCGCTTCCCCACGGCCAGCGGGCGCGCGCAGTTTCATGCCGACCCCTACCGTGCGCCGAAGGAAAAGCGCGAGGCGCGTTACTCGCTTACCCTCAATACCGGTCGCCTGCGCGATCAGTGGCACGGCATGAGCCGCACCGGCACCGCCGCGCGCCTGTTCGGCCATGTCGAGGCCGCCGTGCTCGGCCTGCACCCGGACGAGCTGCGTCGTCGTCGCCTGCAGGACGGCGATCTGATCAAGCTGCGCAGCCGTCGCGGCAGCCTGATCCTGCCGGTACAAACCGACGAATCGGTGCGCCCCGGTCAGGCCTGGCTGCCGATGCACTGGGGCGATCGCTTCCTCAAGGGTTTGGGCACCAACGTGCTGACCCAGCCGGCTTTCGATCCGTTATCCAAACAACCGGAGCTCAAGCATGCTGGTGTCGAGGTGGACAAGGTCGAGCTGCCCTGGCAGCTGTTCGCCCTGGTCGAGGGAGAGGTGCAGAGCCGCTTCGAGGCCCTGCGCCCGCTGTTCGAGGAGTTCGCCTACGCCAGCCTCACCCCCACCGGCCGCGAGCGCCCCGCTCTGCTGATTCGCGCCGCCAGCGCCGTGGCGCCGCAGCCAGAGCTGCTGGCGCAGATCGACCGCCTGCTGCGCCTGAATGAAGGTCCGGTGCTGGCCTACGACGACCCGCGCCGTGCGGTGGGCAAGCGCGTGCGCATCGAGGATGGCCGCATCGTCAGCATCCGCCTGGCCGGCGAAACCGCCGCCAGCGAATGGCTCAGGAGCCTGTGGCTGGACGGCCAGGCCGACGCCGATCTGCGTCGCTGGCTGCTCGCCCCGGTCTCCGCGCCGCCAGGCAATGCAGCCGCCAACACGCGCGGCAAGACCCTGTGCAACTGCCTGAACGTCAGCGAAGGCGCGGTGTGCGCCGGCATCGCACGCGGCCTGGACCTGGACGGCCTCAGGCAGGAGCTCAAGTGCGGCACCAGTTGTGGCTCCTGCGTACCCGAAATCAAACGTCTGCTGGCGCAACAGCCCACTGCAGTGAACGCATGAGTTGATCGTACCCACGCTCTGCGTGGGTACGCAGGCCGAGACGCTCCGCGTCTCATGGGACGCAGAGCGTCCCCCGAATCCTTTCCACGCCGGAGCGTGGGAACCAGCGGCAAACGCCGGCACGTGACACGAGAGAGGTGGTGAACATGAGTGCAAAAGTCTGGCTGGTAGGCGCGGGCCCCGGTGATCCCGAGCTGCTGACCCTCAAGGCGGTCAAGGCGCTGAACCAGGCCGAGATCGTGATGATCGACGATCTGGTCAACCCGGCCGTGCTCGAGCACTGCCCCGGCGCGCGTATCGTCTCGGTGGGCAAGCGCGGCGGATGCCGCTCCACCCCGCAGGCCTTTATCCATCGCCTGATGCTGCGCTATGCGCGCCAGGGCAAGTGCGTGGTGCGCCTCAAGGGCGGCGATCCGTGCATCTTCGGCCGCGGCAGCGAGGAAGCAGACTGGCTCGGCGAGCACGGCATCGAAGTGGAGCTGGTCAACGGCATCACCGCCGGGCTGGCCGGCGCCACCAACTGCGGTATCCCCCTGACCCTGCGCGGTGTGGCCCGTGGCGTGACCCTGGTCACCGCCCACACCCAGGACGACAGCAGCCTGAACTGGGCGGCACTGGCGCAGAGCGGCACCACCTTGGTGGTCTATATGGGTGTCGCCAAACTGGCGGATATTCGCGACGGCCTGCTCGCCGGCGGCATGAGCGCCGAGATGCCGGTGGCCATGATCGAGAACGCCTCGTTGCCCGCACAGCGTGAGTGCCGCAGCCAGTTGGGCGCGATGCAAGACGATGCCGCAGCATTCGCCCTGAAGAGCCCGGCCATTCTGGTGATCGGCGAAGTCGCCCGCGCCAGCACACAGATCAGCATGCCCCAGCTCCTGCATGCCTGACCGCTTCGCGCTCCTGCGAAGACGTTGTTTGCCCGTCGCCCCCTCGGCGGGCTTTTTTATTCCAGAAAAGAAAAACCCGGCCGAGGCCGGGTTTTTCTTGGAGCGCCAGAAGCATTACTGCTGGATCTGGGCTTCCACTTCAGCTTCAACGCGACGGTTGATAGCGCGACCGGAGTCGGTGGCGTTGTCAGCAACCGGACGGGTTTCACCGTAACCGGCAGTGTTCACGCGGCTACCGTCAACACCGTACTGGTTGACCAGAACGTCACGAACGGCGTTTGCACGACGCTCGGACAGCTTCTGGTTGTAAGCGTCGCTACCAACGGAGTCGGTGTGACCTTCAACAGTGGTGGTGGTCTGCGGGTACTGGTTCATGAAGTCAGCCAGGTTCTTGATATCGCCATAGCTTTCTTCTTTGACGCGGTCTTTGTCGAAGTCGAACTTGACGTCCAGCTCAACGCGAACAGCTTCCATCACCGGCTCAGGAGCGGGCTCAGGCATCGGCTCGGGCGCAGCAGCCACGACCGGAGCCGGAGCAGGCTTGCTGCCGCCACCGAAGTTCAGACCAACACCCACGCCAGCTTGCCACTCGGTGTCGCCCTGGTCGATGTTGTACAGAGCGTCAACGCCAGCACGGGCGTAGAACATTTCGGTGAAGTAGTACTTGGCACCAGCGCCAGCGATAGCCAGGGTGGAGTGGTTACGACCACCGCTGTTGGCGTCGCCGATGCTCTGATGGCCGAAACCGGCAGAGACGTACGGACGCAGACCAACACCCGGCTGACCGAAGTGGTAGATGGCCTTCAGGTCGGTCAGGTTACCCTTGATATTCTTGCTGCCTTGCGAACCTTCGCCACGCAGGTCGTGGTATTCGCCATAGGACAGCGCCAGTTCGACGTCGTCAGTCAGGTAGTAGCCAATGCTGCCACCGAACAGGTTGCCTTCGTTGTGCGCGTAATCACGCTGAACGTCGGTGAAGTAGCGATTGACGAAGCCCTCCACCTCGACAGCGCCTTGGCCTTGCGCCAGCGCGCCGAAGGAGGTTGCGGCAACGAGAGAGCCAATGACTACGCCCAAGGTGTTTTTTACTTTCATCCGTTAAATCCCCATCTTGGTGGTTAATAAGTCGCCGTTAACTTCAGTCGGCAACTTGGCGGCGATTATATCAGGGTTCGCCACTCCCTTAGTGGTCGGGAAGCTGAACTAAGTTTCGGAAGTGTCCGAAAATTTATCCCGCAACCGATCCAATGCTCGCTTGTAGCGCATCTTCGTTGCGCTCAAGCCCATGTGCATGATGTCGGCAATCTCTTGAAACTCGAGCTCTGCGACAAAACGTAGCACCAGAATCTCGCGATCGATCGGGTTGACGTGAACCAACCAGCGATCCAGACCGCCTCGCTCCTCGACTTTGGGTGTCTTGTCGTCGGAAGCCTCTTCGAGCGGGTCCAAACTTAAGGCGTCAACCAATCGACGCTTTCGCCGCTCTTTTCGATACTGAGTAATGCATTCGTTGTAGGTGATGCTGTAGAGCCAAGTTTTGAACTTGGATTTACCCTCAAAGTTCTTAAGGCCATAGAGAACTTTGAGCATCACCTCCTGACAGACATCATCAGCATCCCTTTCGTTCCCCAAATAACGCGCGCAAACGTTAAATAATGTTCGCTGGTAGCGCCTCATCAGCTCTTCATAAGCACGAGTTATATGAAACAGCTCGTCGTGGGCGCGCGCCACCAGCTCTTCATCAGTGAGCTCGCGGGGGTCGTAGCGCGTGGGCAAGGGCTGGGCTTTGTTCAAAACGAGTCGGGCCGACAGTCAGGACGAAAAGTGCCCGGCAGGTCACGCCTGCCGGGCAGCGGCATAAAATAACAGATTGGCGTCAGCGACTGTTCACGCGTTGTTCGAGCATCACTCGATTTGCCACCGATACCAGCTCACCGGTATCGGTCAACAGGGTGGTTTTCACTGTGCCGATCTCTTCGATCTGCCCTTCGACCTCACCAACCTGCACTTGTTGCCCGACCTGATACAGCTCGCGCACATAAATGCCAGCGAGAATCTGGCTGGCGATATCGCGACTACCCAGGCCCAATGCCAGCGCGACCGCCAGGCCAACGGAAATCAGCACGATGGCGATCACGTTGTTGAGCAGGTCGGTCTTGATCTCCAGCTGACCGATGGCCACGGAGATGCTGATGATGATGACCAGACCTTGCGCGACCCGCCCCAGCCCGTTGGCATACTCCAGACCGACGCCTTCGGCAGCGCCGCGCACCAGGCTGCTGACCAGTTGCGCCAGCAGCACACCGGCAAGCAGCACCAGGGCGGCGCCGAAGACTTTGGGCAGGTACAGCGCCAGCACGTCGAGGGTCGCGGAAACCCGTTGCAGACCAAGCGATTCAGCGGCCGAAACCAGGAAGATCAGCAGCACGAACCAATAGACGATCTTGCCGATCAGGGTCGATACCGGCGCGTGAATGCCGACGCGCGCCAGCAGCTTGGTCAGACCGGTACCTGTCATCAGGCGATCCAGTCCGACCTTGCCGAGCAGCTTGGACAGCAGCGTGTCGAGCAACTTGGCCACGACGAAGCCAAGCAGTACCAACACCAGCGCAACGAACAGGTTGGGAATGAATCCGGCAACCTTGGTCCACAATGCGGTCATCGCGGAGATCAGGCTTTGGGTCCAGGGATCGAGTTCCATTTCAGTCAGCCTTATCAGCAGAAGCAGAGGATTGGGTACGGCGCGAAACCGGCGCGACATGCGCCGAACCGTTGTTCAGGGCGATCATCAGGGCCTGCGCCCAGTGGCCTACCAGGCTGAACAGGTCACCAGCGCCGACCTGGCGGTTGGCGGTCTTGAGAACCCGGTGCAGGCAAGCATCGTCGTCATGGCTGGACGACGAGGACTTGAGCAAATCGCGTAGAGACTCTTCGAATGGATCGTGCATGCGCACCTCACGGGATGTCACGGCTAGACGCAGTAGCCGGCGGATGAGTCACACATCACAGCCAACGCCAACGTCGAAAAAGCAGCAGTTGACCCAGCGCCAGAAGGACCATAAGGCCGCAGGCGATGAAGAAACCAATCGGACTTTCAGAACCCGGAATCCCGCCGACATTGATGCCCAGCAGCCCCGTGAGAAAGGTCAGCGGCAGGAACATCCCGGTGATCACGGTGAAGCGATACATGATGCGATTCATGCGCTCACCGAGACGCCGGCTTTCCGCCTCCAGTACCAGGCCGACGCGCTCGCGAATCAGCTCCAGCTCTTCCAGATAGCGGGTCAGGCGATTGTTAAGCTCGTTCCAGTAGTCACCGTCGTCCTCGACGAACCAGGGCTGTCGATTACGCACCAGCTGCGCGTAGAGATCGCGCTGCGGCGCGAGAAACCGACGCAAGCTGGCCGCACGCCGACGCACCTGCAACACCAGGCCGTGATCGGGACGATACCGCTCATCACCATCGAGGCCATCCTCCTCGACGTCGAGCTGCTCGCTCAACTCGGCGATCAGATCATCGACGCGACTGGTGAGGTGACGGGCGAGCTCCAGGAGTAGCTCTGACGACGTCTTCGGCCCCTTGCCCGCCAACAGATCGGCAATCAGTGCATCGGTCGCGAGCAATGGACGCTGACGCAGGGAGATAACCCGCCGGGCATCGGCGAAGATACGTACCGAAACCATGTCTTCCGGTTCTGCGCCGGGATTACGGTTGACCCCGCGCAAGAACAACAGCAGCTCATCGTCGGGCAGGGGCAATAGACGCGGCCGGGTATTTTCCTCGAGCAGCAGGTTGCAGCTGAATTCATCCAGCCCGCTGTGCTCACGTAACCAGCGCTGTGACTGCTCCTGGCCGCGATCCCAGTGCAGCCACAGGCTTTCCTGCTCGCCTAGCTGCAGGCCATCCAGTTCATGACGAGTGATGCTGCGTGCACCGCCCCGACCATCGAGCACGAAGGCATGCAGCAACGCCGAATCCTGATCCTGCATCGGCTTATTCCGGCATGCTCAGGGCTTGCGGGGAAACGATGATGCCGTTGTTGTCGGCGTACAGATAATCGCCCGGCTTGAAGGTCACGCCGCCAAAGCTGACGGGCACATTCAGGTCGCCAATGCCGCGCTTGTCGGTCTTCATCGGATGACTGGCCAGCGCCTGCACGCCCAGATCGGTCTGCGCGATGACGTCGACGTCACGGATGCAGCCATATACGACGATGCCTTCCCAGCCGTTCTTCGCGGCCTTCTCGGCCAGCATGTCACCGAGCAGCGCACGTCGCAGGGAACCGCCGCCATCCACGACCAGGACCTTGCCCTGACCAGGCAGATCGACCTGCTCCTTCACCAGCGAGTTGTCCTCATGGCACTTGATGGTGACGATCTGACCGCCGAAAGAATCGCGGCCGCCGTAGTTGGCGAACATGGGCTCGACGACCTGAACCAGTTCCGGATAGGCATCGCACAGATCAGGGGTGATGTAGTGCATGACAGAACTCCTTTCGACAATGGATGAGAAGGCAGCCACCTTCATGGACCTGCTTGAAGCGGGACAATTCAGCATCGCGCTATCGCTGCGAACTCGCCCGACATGAACGACAAACAAGCACTTGAACCTGAAATGACCACCCACACATGATGCGTCACATCTTACCGCTAAGCCCGTGCCGAAGAAACGGCCGGGACGATCTCAAGCAGCAGCTCAAGATCCTATAGCAGAGGCCTGCTCGGCAAAGCCGGCGGGCAGTTGCAGATGCTGCAACCAGTATTCGGTCAAGGGCCACACCTCGCGCTGCGCCTCCTTGCTGACCAGCATTTCGATATGCCCGAAGTCACTGGAGAAACCGTTCTCCTTGCCCAGCAGCAAGAACTGCGACGGCGCCGCACTGCACTGTTCCAGCAGCTTGCGACAGGCCCAGGCTGGATCCTGCTGATCGGCCGCAGCTCCTACCGCCAGAATCGGCACGCGCACCTGAGTCAGGCCCGCCCACCAATCCTGATCAGCATCACCGAAACGCCCGAACAGCCTGAGCCAGCGCAGGGTTTCCAGTGCCAGGCCGGTCGGCTCGTCTTCAGGGCCGCGCTTCAGCCGACGCCCGGACAGGTAGGGAAAGGCACGCAACAGCAGGCGACCGCCCCACTCCACAGGCGGCAGCTTGAGTGGCCAGTAGATACGGCTGACCTGGCTGCCGAACAATGCCGCCGAACGCGCACGCGACTCGCCGAGATAACCGCCCCCTAGCGCCGCCGCCAGAATCACTCCACCGAGGGAGTGGCCGACCCAGTGCGCGGCTTGCCCGGTCTGCTCGATGATGAAATCAGCAATGGCTGGCAGGTCATAGCGCACGTACTGCGCCACGTGGTTGTCTCGATAGTTTTCGTTGCGCGGCGACAGGCCGTGGCCGCGCATTTCGGCGATCCACACATCGAATCCCGCGCGCGCCAGGTAAGGCCCCAGGCCAATGCCCTTGGGCGAATACCAGAAGCGCCGATTGGAAAAGCTGCCGTGCAGCAATACCACAGGCATGCCACGCTCGCCTTCTGCCCCTGCGCGGCCGAGCCGGGTCAAGGCCAGCTCGACGCTGGAGTCCGGGCTGTTATTGGGCTTGAGAAGATAGACGTCTTCACTGAGATCGCCACGCAGTTCGGCACTCATCAGGGAAACGGGAAAAAGCTCACTACTGCTTTGCATGGATCAGATGACCGCACTGGCGAGACGCCATAAAAGAATAACGACACGCATAAAAAACCGCCGGGAGCGATATTGCATATCGCTGGCGACGGCTTGGGATGACAGGCAAAACGCGATGGACACCAAAAAGGGCGGGATCAACCCGCCCTTTCTGGATCGATCACAGACCTCAGGCGGGCTGAGCCTCAGCCAGGAAGAACCAGGTGTCGAGTACCGAGTCCGGGTTCAGCGACACGCTCTCGATACCCTGCTCCATCAGCCACTTGGCCAGATCTGGATGGTCCGACGGGCCCTGGCCGCAGATGCCGATGTACTTGCCAGCCTTGTTGCAGGCGGCGATGGCATTGGCCAGCAGCTTCTTCACCGCCGGGTTACGCTCATCGAACAGATGGGCGACGATACCGGAGTCACGGTCCAGGCCCAGAGTCAGCTGGGTCAGGTCGTTGGAGCCGATGGAGAAACCGTCGAAGAACTC